>Ga0209915_1000276_pt1 | contig 147366 bp, 160 predicted proteins | sample ThiBiot_750_plan_FD_183952 | JGI IMG/M metagenome (GOLD analysis project Ga0209915, IMG submission 183952) | Wastewater bioreactor microbial communities from Cape Town, South Africa - Thiocy_cont_750_plan (SPAdes) | ecosystem: Engineered > Bioreactor > Thiocyanate-remediating >... | reverse complement strand
GTAGTATTGCTATCAAATGATGCAAAATCAGATTGCAGTTGCTTTCCTGCAGCTGCTACCGGCGCTGCTATCTATGATCATTCAAATAGTCATGTTTACTATGATGGTGCTACTATTACTTACAATCTTGATGGTACTATTGGTCATACTGACGGTACTGAGATTCCTATAGGCAATGGTTTGAACCCTAATTATCCTAGCTCTCGTATTAATGTTGTTGATCATATTAATAATGATACTACTACGATTTATAATTTTTGTTTTCGTACTGGTGCTTATCTTGATCGTCCTGCTACTGGTCATTACAATGCTGGTACTGTTATTGCTACTCCAAATTGTGCTCGTTTTCCTAATGCAACATATGTTGATTGTTGTCACTGCTGTTGTGGCGACAGTTCTACTGATTTCATAACAACTGGCGTCAATTCAATTGATATTACTGATCCTGTTTCTTGCACTGAACGATCATCTACAGAACCTGGTGGCGATTGAGAACATATTTTTCATCAACTATCCTTATGATAATAATTCAATACATAATATTGGTAAAAGAAAAACAATCTATAGAAATTATGAGTATAAGCAACACATACAATAGAATAAGGAGAAACATTAAATAAAAATTCTAAAGTAGTAGTCAAATAGTTGTTGTTGTTGTTTTTTTCTTCATTTATATCCGTACGACAAATTCACCATTGGAATGTATAACACGCATAGGTTTTATTGTTGATCGTGCTCGTTTTAAATTCGAATCTTTTTTCTGTTTAAAACTATTGGTAGTAGTAATTGTTTTTATTGGTATATTAATTCCATTATTTCGATCGATCGAAGATGATTGTTGAAGTGCTGCTGTTGATTTATATTTCTCTATTGATGAACTCGATGGTAAAACAGAATTGGATCGATTCTTTTTTATTTTAACATTTTCATAATCAACATGTTTACTTTTCAATAATGGAGTTATGGGCGCAGTTAAATGAATATTTTCTATTGATGATTGATATCGTTTAGGATTGTTTGAAATTGTTCGTGTTAATGTCCATGTTTGTGCTTGTTCATATGAACTTAAAAATGGATAATTAGCTTTATTGACATTTATAATTGAATAATAAGTACAACTTTGTCGAGCATGTATATCATCGCTATCATGTACAGAATCTTTTCTAAACCATTGAACTTGTTCATGTGGCATAATAAACTTTACTAATCACAACTAAACCTTCGTCAATAATCTGTCAGCAAACACTCGTATACACACGCACACTGTTCATAGAAATGAAGAAATATGAGTGTTACGAAAAGAAAGAGACTCCTCTTTTCTCTTCTCTTCTCTCCTCTCCCACCCCTTCTTTCTTCGATTATAACCTTAAAGGTGGAAAAAAAAAGTTTTTTTCTTCTTCTTGTTCTTCTTTTTCTTCTTGGTTTATTATTTCTATCTTCGTTCTTTATACATAAGTGTACATACTATACTACAAATAATCGCACGTAAATCGATTGGAAGCAATATTCTCGTTTTTTTTTCTCTTCATCAATTGTAAAAATAATGAACAAGTGATTGACCTGAACATCGATTGAATATCATAAATGACGCCCTACAGCGAGACAAGTCTCAACTTTTTCTACTTATAAAAACAGTCAAGCATATATCGTCGAATTTATGGTTAAACACTCGATAAAATCAAGAAGGACATTTCATTTTTCTTTTCCTTTCGTTTGCTTCGCTTTTATGAATATCAACAGATTTCGTACGACATGACATACATAGATTTTATTTGTTCTCGATAATAATGTAATACACAAATGTACAAGAAAAAAAATCACTTGAAACAAGGTCGACTATGATTAGAATTGATCAATAGGAGAAGAAGTGTAGAAAGAAAAACAATAAATAAGTTTAATCAAAGGATAAGCACACATAATTATATAAAGGAAGACATTCTCAATTGATTCTAGTTAATACTTGTAAGATTAACATTCTTTTCCGTGCATTTTCGTTCAAGTTCGAGTAATTCTCTAGATAAGAAAGAAAGAATGAAAAACCGAATTACGTAAATCACGAAGAAAATACAACGTACTGTCGTAATTTATTAACATAGGATCGAAGTTCTAATTCTTTGCCTTTGATTATTGAATATTCATCCCAAGCTTCACGCTGTGGTAATTGATCCTCATAAAATCGAAGATATAAACTACGCCAAAGAACAATACTCTGTGCGGCAACACTCGGCCATAAAACATTCATATTCGGTTCATAGAATGGATTAAGAAATGTTCGTAAGATCTCCGGTCGATTGAAATACGACCAAAGTGAAACTGTTTTTTTCATGCCATCGAATTTCATTTTTTCTTTTTCATTATTAAAAATAAAAGTACCTAAATAACAAAACAAAACAAAATCAAATATGACAAATCTCTTCTTTTCTACCAAATTTCGACGAATAAGCATGTTGAAATAATTCAATGAGTAAACTATCATTAAATTCAAACGAACATGTATATTGTTGTAAAAGCTAAATGGAACAAATCATAAGAGAAAGTTATTCGTTATGTTTATTTACTTGAAAGGTACAATCAAGAAAAAGTGTAAACAACGGTGATTCTTGTCCGTGTGTACTCTTGCCAAATGCTGATCGTGAACTACGTAAACGAAACGGATGTCCACCTTGTACCCATTCACGTTCGATTAATGCTTCGAAACTGAAATTCGAACATTGAAAAACAAATTTCAATGAAAATCTTCATTTTCGAACATACCCAGTTATTGTTCGACAATCGGGATCAAGTAAAATCTGTGCTAAACTAGTAACTACCAATGTTATATCCCAACCGTCACTTCCATGAACAAGTATCGATGTTTCTGTCGAATAAAAAAATACTTTCGATATTGTTATTACAAAATACTAAAATCTCACCGTCACAATCAATTGTCTGTGCAATGATACATGCGGTTGTTAATGTTTCTTTGACATGAAGTAACCAATTACTATTATCTAATTTTGATAACCAACGATCTTTTTCTGATTGATCAATACAAGCTGAAGAAAAACAAATAAATATTGAAAGTTGTTTTTCTTTTTTTTTATCTATCTTCACCATCCATTAATTTCATAAAGGATTCTTGCAAAACATTTTGTTTATCTAAATGTCGATGAAGCCTTTTCCAGAGTGCATAATGCTGTTCAGGTTCGCATCCACCACCTAATTGACTCGTAAAACAAAACAATCGTTCACTCTCTCGGTCTTCTCATCTTACCTTTGCTCTGTGCACTTTTAACAACATTGGGATGTCTTGTATCGAGTATCCAGCCTTTCTTACTGCGTTGTGTAAGCATTGAATTAACAAGTGCTTCGTCTTCTTTACAACGACGCGTATTCGAGCCGACCAACGGTTGTGCACATCGAATAATGCAAGATTTCGATGATTTATGCAAATAACATAGCAAAGGAAAACGACCATGACTACGAAAACTAGCCGAACGTTTGAGAAATTCATCGGTTATCGATTTTGGTACGACTAATCGTTCCGGATAAGACTCACATATCTAATTAATCATACGAATTTTTAAAAAAATGTATTTTTTTTCGAATTACTGCAAAATTTTTATTAACATCACTGATACGCCAACTATCACTAATTGCTTGTAAACGACTAAATTCTGATTCAACAGAAAAAGCTGTCCAACCATCTTGAATAACATCAAAATCGCGTGGAAAACAAAATGGAAATAAAAAAGTGACATCACATTTCAAACCATCTAAATCAATAATCAATCTCAATTAACACAAACAAGAAATGGAAAGAAAAAGAAAACCTGTATTGTTTATGAGTGCATCTAACGTTTCAGTTAGTTTAATTGCATCATCCAAAATCGGTATATCAAAAAAGCAAGTTTCTAATGATTTCAAACGAACTACAATTGTAAACGTTCCTGTAACGGATAAAGAAGATGGTATTTGAGAACGAAATTCCATTTTCATTGGAAAACGAGGCTGAATCGCATCCATATTTGTATAAAATATCTATTCACACACACACAAAAAAAAACAAGTCAATCAATCAACTTCTATCGTTTTCTCTTACCCAACGTTCTGTATAAGTTCCATCTGTTTGTTTATGTGTAATAATAACATTATGTAAAGTAACATTCAATATCGATTCCGGATATGCACGTAAATGATCACGAAAAACGAAATTTTTAACACATGGTATTTTTATTAAATCTGTAACCATCTAAAAGACAAGTTCATACACACAAAAATCAAACAAATTCTAATGTAGATATATATATATTTCTTTTTTCTTCTTCTCTTTCATTAAGGTATTGTCGATCTTATCGTTGTTGTTGCTGTAAATTTATACAGTACAATATACAAAAAACCTGGTAGAAAAATCAGAGGCAAGAAAATGACATAGGATTGATTTTCAAAATCAATTAAACTAATAAGACCACAAAGAAGTATCATGATATGTAGAATATAAATAATCCAATTTTGTATATTACTACAAAGTGTACGAAGAAAAACAAGCCATTGCTGTTCGCCATTGGCAATCAGAGTGAAATGAATTGCATTGAGTAAAACAGCACTGAGAATCGTTAACATTGGAAAGGAAAAATCTTCAAAACAATAACAATTAGAAAACTCGACATTGGGCTTTTAAAATCGACTTACAAATTAAACCAGCAAATATTGCATGAACAATTAATAAACATGGATAAAAATGTAGAGCACTATAAATCGATGCAAATATCGATTTTCGATCAATAATTGAGATGAAAAATGGTCGAATAAGTAACATAATGAGACTTGCATATGTATACAAAACAAATATTACACTTTGCCTATAGAAATAGAACGAAGAAATTTTTATAGATTTCGATTCGAAAAAGGAAAAGAATTTTTTTGATATTTTACAGTGGATAAACAACTTCATATGAACAACGTAGTTTTTTTCGATAATTTACAATTGGATTGTGAAACATTGGATAAAAATCACTGAGAAGATTTACTTGACAAACTGATAATGATAGTTTACCAAATGGTGGAAATGATAGTAGAGTTAGAAAAAATGCAATGATTAATTCAAATATTGAAACAAAATAAAGTATTGTTCGTCTACAAAACGAAATAAATAAATAAACAAACATCTAGTTTTCGAGTTGAATAACAAAACGAACTTGATTAATGTAAAATTTTCTCGTTTTTTTTCACGTAAACCATTGATAAAATACCAATGCAAACTCAAAGCTAATAAAATCATAAAGATCATATACATAAAATTATACAATGACAATGGCTCATCGCATAATTCGCATAGACTTTGATTGTTCACGCGATAGCCACGTTGACAAGCCTGAATACAAATAAATAGACAACAACTTCGAAATTCCAATTCTTCTTACACCACATGCGCTAATATTTCTTTCATAACCGCAGTATTTTCCGGGACAAGTAATCAGTTTCGAGTTTTCGACGAAATGCCTACTCATGAGAAATGCTGATGATCGTTAAACATCAAGATAAAGATGTTTCCTTTCACCACTATTTTATTGAACATTTCATTTTTGATTCGTTTTTAGTCTTAACCAATCAGCAAACATTTATCAATTGAAAAATAAATAATCGATTTTTCTTGTAAAAACTCTTACGAAGATTTATTTGTCTTTTATCATTTGGAATTCGATATTTTCTCTTCGGAAAATAAAAATTCGATTTTATTTTGAAATCATAGAGGTTAGAACAAGAAAAGAATTCAAGATAGATTCCGTTGTTTTCTCTCGGTTGACAACCCTCACCATCATTTCTTCTTTTTTCTTTTCTCCTCTCTTCTCGTTCTGATACCGAGGAGGGCGAAATATGTTTGCTTCTTTTTTTTTTCTTCTTTCTTGCTCGTTCTTTTCTCTTGAGTATTATTACAAATACATTGTCTTGTTGCTCTTGCTTCTTCGTCGACGAGAAACATTCTATGATTCATCTCTATTTCACCCCGTTTTTCTTTCTTTCTTTCTTTTTTTCCTAACAATTCGTGGTGATGGTGGCGGTGTTGGTCGTCGTCTGCTACCATCCACTGCAAGATGATCAAATCATCGCGGCCTATACGAATAGCATCGCTTTTTTCCTTCTTCTTCTTTTTTCTTCTTATCCGACGACCGCGCTCGTGCGGTGAAACCATCTACTCGTCTATATGTTCGTTTATATATATATACATATAAATATACATTTATATCTCGACAGATCGACTATATATACAAAAATGTGTTTTCTTATTGATTTATTCGATTGACCTTGCCATTGAAATCGAATTTCGATGAAATAGCTTTTTTTTTGATTTATTTATTTATTTATTTGTTTTCATTTGACACACGTGTTTTACATTACGCTGGTTGTTTTTTTTCTCTTTCTTTATTGACATTTGTATTTGAGTTCAATAGGTATATTTACATTCGTACGATGAAATGAATTAGACTATTTGATTTTATGTTTAGATCATCGAAAACAACAGCGAATTAAATGAGAAATCTGTTTTGGGTAGGCATGGATGGCCAACAAGAGATTTCGATTGATCTACTCATATGTCTCAGTGATTGTGCTTCGAATTTTGAGGCATCATATGATTCGTATGAATACGAAATCAAATCTCGGCATAAAACAAAAATCTGATTTAGTTTTATTTTTCGTTTTTTTTAAATAAAAAAACAAAATGTTAAATTTCGTCATGTGGTTTATAAATAACTACTTGATGATAAAAGATCAAAAAAAACATATTTTCGAGCTGATAGAGAGAATAGAAGATGAAGAATAATTGGTTTTTTCTTCATAGGATTAAAAGTGAAATTTTGAATATCAATTGTTTCGCTCAAAGAAGCGACATCTTCACGATCCATGATCATTTTTCGTTTCATACGTGTGAATTGATATGTTTCAAAAGTGATTTTCTGTGAATTGAACTAAGTGTGAGAAAAAAGAAAGAATGTGCAACTAAATGCAAATTAAATTCACACCAACTCAATAACAACAACAACAAGAAGTAGAACAAGACGACTATGATGATGATTTATTTTCAAACATACGTGAAGATCTTATCTTGAGTATTCTCTGCATACTATTGCCTCAATTGTCACTAGATCTATTTATTTAACGTGACGACTGAGGTCGTAGTACAAAGAGGAAAGCTCTTGGAACACTCATTCGATCGAAATCGTTTAAATCCATTGAATTTTTTTTTCAAATGAATATGGCTCCTTATTCTTACTATTGTCCTATACTGTAGTCGATAAATGAATAATCTACAGTATTTTGCAGTAGTAAAACAAGTGATGCCACTAGACAACGAAATTGTCAATGGGAGATTTTGGTCTATTTACTATTGCTTCATTCGCCATGGGTAATAAATCGAAATCTTGGCGCTTGTTACACTAGTAAAAAGTTCCAGATAGCGATCAACTGAAATTAGTTATTTCAATGAATTCTCTTGGTCATTCATTGGTTCAACAACTCGAAGTAATTCATATATTATCAATTGAATTGTTTCAGCTAGATTCTCAACAGTGAATTTTTCATTTAAATCCGGTATGTGAATGAATACAGTTCGTTTTGAGTTAATAAATAAAGATCGATAATAAATATATTCACAAAGATATCTAAATAGGAACAAAAATAAAACTCAAAATATCTGTACAGAAAAGAGAACATTCCATTAACCTTCCAGCATTATCAGAAATAATTACTGGTAGAATAGGTCTTTGTTTTTGCAGTCGTTCGTATATGTCATCAAGCGGAAGACCTGTCGTAAGCATGACTGGAGCATTTGTTAAAATACATTGGCCGGTTTCAGGTGCACACCCGTTATTATCAATATGACAATAGTCATTATTACAAGCACATCGTTCGATTCGAATTTCTGTTGCACCTGGAGCTACACCCAGATGAACTACTAACTTTGAAAACCACGAAAAAAAATTTGTTCTGCATTTTTTTTTTATTCCAAAAGGTTTACTAAAGGATTGTATTCTGACCAAAATCTCGGTACTTTTGTCGTGACATCATCGTAGGTTACTTGTAATTGTTGAAGAACAATATGAACTGGTCGTGTCCATTCGAGATACGTTTGCAGAGCTTTTGCAACTTGCCAACTTGGATTCAAACGTACGGAACGAAATGGACCAAAGCCTGTTATGAGAATAGTTGGAATAGATTTTGATTTTTCTTTTGAATTCATTCAACAACAAGAAAAAAAAACTATATAAATATAGATTTCGATTTCTAAGGCAACTAAAAGATTTCTATTTTCGCCAATCATTAAATTTTAAATACTTTGAAACGGATATGAAATATATATTAAAAAGAAAGAAAGAACCTTATTTCCGTAATTAAACAATGAGCTACACTGAATTCATCGTATTTTTATGAACTGAATTCACTCAATCCAATCTGACATAAATATTTCAACAAGGATTTACGACAATCATTTGTATTCTCAGACAACGAATTAATCAGTAAAAATAGTGAGTTTAATCTTGATGAATTTGACATTTATGTCATCACATTTTCTCGGCGAAAACCCTTCTTTTTTTTTTGTTTTGTTATATACGATTTCAAATAGACAAAAAGCAACAATTAGTCATCTTCATACTCAATAAGACGGAAAAAAGCGAGAGAGAAAGAGAGAAAATATTCCGAGTAGACGTGTCTATTCATTTCTATCTCGAAGACACGCATTGAAATTGTTTTTCAATGTATTTCAAACCGATAATGGCATATTTAATGATGCTTTCTCTTTAAATTTCATTTGATAAATAATAAGAAGAAAAACAAAAGCTTTTCCTAATTTTTTTCTAATAAATATTAGATCAACAGTAACTAAATCTGTAATTCCATAACGAAAAAGAATCTGATTTATTAATAAATGTAAAACGAGAAAAGATTTTCTTCGTCTCATAGACTAATGTGACCTTTTCATCAAAAACAAAAAAACGAGAACAATGATATATTTGAAATGTAAAACACGCAAATCGGGAATATTCTCGATGAATTGAAAAAAAAATAGGAAATTTTTTAACAAAACAGTTTCCGATTAAAATCAGTTTATTGTCATTTTCTTTTGACATCGTCTGCCCTTGAACTTAATTACTTTTATTTAAAAATATAAAAAATACTTCAACTATTCTTTTTAACTAGCAACGAAAAAACAATACTGATGCAGTATAAATTTGCCCGGTTGCCATCTCGGATTCTTCCGTGCTATTCTTTTGAGATTAGAGAACGAGAAATAAAATCCATCTGTTTTTGAATATCATGCTTATTTACTCAGATAAAATTACATTGAACTTACATCGGAAATGTTACTATCGAAGTTGAAGATCTCATTAGAAACAAAAACTCTTAACAGTGAAGAGATAAATTTGACGCGGATTTCTTGTTAATTTCGTTGTTTTGCTATTTTTTTATTAATGAATAACGGCATGACTGCATAACAAATGATGTTTTCAAGGCATTTCATATTGAATTTTCATAAAATACAAAATATAACGTTGTTTTTATTATTATTTTTTTTATGTCACCTGTTCAGTGAAACGTATTCGATTGAATCCATTCCGATTATTAAGCATAGATAAAGAGAAAAAACGAAAAAAAAATTCTTTGCCTCATTTGTCAGACTAAAGGTAAACTTTCATTGAACTAGACAGACACTATCATCGAGAGATTTTCTATTTCCTGTTTTTTTCAGTCCGTTCAAAAAAAAATATATCCTTTATCGACGATAAAGAAAAAAAGAAAAAAACAAAAATAATCTACGACATTCATTCATTTGATCCTCGATTATTACACAGATTTTTTTTGGTTCTCAGATTACAATTAGATAGATTATCTATATCAGACCTTTTAGATCTATTTTCTATTTGAACGGATGTTTTTTCATTGATTCTTTAGTTGTTTATGTTCGTCATAAAATACAAAAACAATCTAACAAGAGATTAAATTGATGAGAAAGAAAAACATGATTACACGCACACATATATATATATTTATATATATTTGTATTTTCAATGCTTGTGCTCTCGTTTCCGGTAAAATGAGAAGAGCGATAAATTACTCAGTTGAGTTTTTTCTTCTTACACATGAAATATATTATTTTTTGTGTTGTCATTCTATTTTTTCCTTTTTATTCGTTTCATCAGGCTTCTCCTTTCCCTGCAAACATGCTCGCATACATGTCATCCTTATTCTTGTTTTTCTTTCTATGAGCTATTTAGAATTGCACGGGCTGCGTTACGACGTTTCTCGAGCTTGTTTTTCATTCTCTTTCGTAGACAATCGTGAAAATAACGAATGAACGTTGGCAATACGAAGCGAGAGAGGGAGAGACAGAGAGCGAGAGAGACAGACAGACATAGAGAAAGAGAAAAAAAATATATAGAGAAATTACTTGGTTTTATAGATGCTCGCCTTCGTTCAATTCTAATAAATAATTGCTGTTTGGTTCATTATTCTCTTTCTCCTTCTTCTTTTTTCAGAACACCCTACCACCATTATTATTATCATCGAAAAAATTTCCCGAGTTGTTTTTTCTCTTTTACACTCTTACGAAACGATAAATCGGATCTGCATCTGAACGGAAGTGAATGAGCCGTGAAATAGTGCTATACAATTAATCGAACAATCAAAGAAGAAGAAAAGAATCCAACATCGTCGCTGTTACTACTTAATATTGCTTTCGCTTGTTTCTTTCAATTTGCAATAAATACAAACAAATAAATTCCATTCAATATGAGTATTTATTCGGATTTATGCTTACTTTTATTTATTCTTTCAACTGTTCATTCAACAATTGTACCTGCATTAAACAAAGATTGGCTAATCGAATTTCATCAAGAAGTTCAACCGGAAACAGCTAAACGAATTGCTAAACGATATGCCATGGTTTCTCGTGGACCCGTAAGGAACAAAAAAAAACACAAAGTAGTTCTTCGAATTGCTCGTTTTCTTGTGTTTCGTTCGTAGGTCTTAAATGACAAACATTTATATCATTTTGTTGATTTAAAACCATTACATGCACAAACACGAAAAAGACGAGATATTGCCCAAGAAGAGTTTATTCAACGACATGAACTTGTAGGACAAATCTTTTGTTTTTTGTTGTTGTCGTAACTGAAAGTGAATTTTAGGTCAAACGAGCTATTCATCAAATTCCACATGTCCGCGTCAAACGTGGTTATAAACCGCCAAAGGATCCATTTTTTCAATATCAATGGTATTTGGTAAGTTCGTCGATATGAATCAATTCGATGGTTGATTTTCTTCTTTTTTTCTCGATATAGAAAAATGTTGGCCAAGCCGGTGGCAAACCTCGACTTGATTTGAACGTCGAAGAAGCTTGGGCACTTGGTTACACGGGCAAAAATGTCACAACAGCAATTATGGACGATGGAGTCGATTACACACATCCGGATCTCATGCACAATTATGTATGTTGAATGAGGAAAACACTTAGACACAATTTCATTTTGAATTCTATCTTATAGAATGCTGCAGCTAGTTATGATTTCAGTAGTAATGATCGATATCCTTATCCGCGTTATACCGATGATTGGTTTAATAGGTAGGGAAGAAATTCAATCGAATATTTTATTTTCTTTTTTTTTGCTTCTAAAGTCATGGAACACGTTGTGCCGGTGAAATAGCTGCTGCGAGAGATAATAACATTTGCGGAGTTGGCGTTGCCTATGATTCAATGGTGGCTGGTACGAAAAGAAAAGCTGATTTATTTTTTATTTTCGTAATTTTTAATTCTTTAATCTAGGTATTCGAATGTTAGATCAACCTTATATGACAGGTAATCATCGTGAAATTAGTTAACATAAGGTTTGAGGGCGTTTTTGTTTTACAGATCTTATCGAAGCAAACTCAATGTCACATGAACCTCATATAATCGATATTTACTCGGCTTCGTGGGGTATATTTGAACAATAAATCATTTGATTTCGAAAAAAAAAATATCTTTTTTTAAAGGACCAGTCGATGATGGCAAAACAGTTGACGGGCCACGACATGCAACAATGAAAGCTATCGTTAAAGGCATCAATGAAGTACGAATTCGAAACTAATCAAAGTGCAATCATTTAAATTTATCTCTCTTTCTTTTAGGGTCGTAATGGGCTTGGTATGTCTTATAATTCGGATGTGTGGTTTTTTTCTTCGAGTTTTGCCTTTTTTTTTGTTCTTCCTAAGGTTCTTTATATGTTTGGGCTAGTGGTGATGGCGGAGCGAATGATGATTGTAATTGTGATGGTTATGCAGCATCAATGTGGACAATATCAATAAATTCAGCAATCAATGATGGTCGAACAGCACTCTACGATGAATCATGTTCATCAACATTAGCATCGACATTTTCTAATGGTCGAAGTGATGATCCCGAAGCAGGTCGGTTAGTTGTTTAATTAACAAATCTCAGTGGAGAATATTTATTCTCTTGATAATCAATATATTAATTGATTGTTCGATACAATCGTTTTTATTCAATAGAAACAATAAAAGAAAAAACACGAAGAATGATGATTAATATTTTGCTTTCTCATTCATAGGAGTTGCCACAACGGATCTATACGGACAATGTACATTGAAACATTCGGGAACATCAGCTGCTGCGCCCGAAGCAGCCGGAGTTTTTGCACTTGTACTCGAAGCAAAGTACGACATTTCTTATTTATTCACTTCATCTCATTTCATATTTATGTGTCTAGTCGTCAACTAACATGGAGAGACATTCAACACCTAACAGTTCTAACTGCGAAACGTAATCAATTATTTGATCCATCGAAACAACACTTATGGCATATCAATGGAGCTGGTCTAGAATTCAATCATTTGTTTGGCTTTGGCGTTCTTGATGGTAAATCAACAGTTTATTTGTCGGTTCAATTATTTATTTTTGTTTTTTAGCTGGTGATATGGTTCGACATGCAAGAGAATGGAAACCTTTGCCAACACGTTTTCATTGTGCAGCCGGAAACATAACTGGCAAACGGTAGTTAATCGAAAAACAATCAAAATAGTTTCTTATTTGTTTTTTTTAATTTTACAAATTATAGGCCAATACCGGAAAAAGGCACATTGAAATTGACGATCGATACTGACGCTTGTAAACATACAAATAGTGAAGTGAACTATCTCGAACATGTACAAGCATTTATAACATTAAAAACTAGTCGACGTGGTAACACTGTCATTTTCATAACATCACCTCTTGGAACAAGGTAAATTTCGATAAAAACTGATTATAAAAGACTCGTTTTTTTTTGATTTTTCAAGATCGTTAATTCTTAGTCGTCGTCCGTTGGATGATGATTCGAACAAAGGTTTCTATAAATGGCCATTTATGACCACGCATGCGTGGGCCGAACGAGCTCAAGGTCTTTGGACATTAGAAATTCGTTTTGATAACGATGATTATTCGGATGCACCGCTTACAAAACAACAAAATCAAACACATTTCGACAAAGAACAAAGTCAAAAATTGACAAGCGGAGACTTCTTTGAATGGTCGTTAGTCTTGCATGGTACCAAAACGGCACCGTATGCCGATCAAACACCATTGGCTATGCATGGTGACAAGAGTAAATTAGCTATAGCCAAACAAATACATGCAAATAACTTTCAAGACAAAGCCAAATATATTCAATTGATTAAACAAGATAATCAAAAACGTTTAGGAAGTGATGATGAAATTCGAATGTAAAACAATGAATCCACATAGACATAGTCTAGAACTACTCAATGCAAGAAAGAATCAATGAAAAAAATCAACTGTATATGTCCATCATTGCTTATATATTTTTGCTCTTTTTCTCTCTCTATTTCTGTTTACTGTCACTTTCGCTCTCTGTCTCTCTCTCGCTCTTATTGGATTAATTTTTATGAGGACATGCCAAAGAATTCTGAAAATAAATCAAAACGAACGATTTGTTCTTGACCAAGAAAAAAAGAAAGAAAATACACATCTATGTTCAACATCGATTTATTTTGTATTAACAATATTCTATTTACACATTAACAAGTTTTCTTTTTTGTTTTATTCAATAATCGATTCGATGAAATAATTTGTTCGCGTCGTTTCCATCGACGTAGAGGCGTTTTTTGTAAACGTTTGACATCCGTATTGGTATTGTTCGATAAAACAAGTTTATTTCCTCGAATTAAAGCTTTCTCAATCATCGATTGTTCGGGCGTATTGCTCATCGATTCAACATGAAATCGATGTTGATCATTCGAATGTTGCTTCGATTGAGCTTCGAATAGTCGAATTTGTTTTTGTACATGACCGGATAGAACAACATTCTAAACAAGACACATAGACATTCGTTTTTGTACGCAAGCAAACAAAGATTTATAGGAAAGGAATTAGACATAGATTTTTATTCAAACAACAACAATAATAATAATAATGATAACAAAAATGAATATTAGTATCATACAAAAAAAGCATGAATTTTGAGAGAGAGAAAAATATGTATATGACATTGCATGAATATCTAAGAAGATGGATTTATTACCTCATCGTGATTTAATGAGATTCGTTTTGGTATTGTTGAAGGTACGAAATCGCTCGTTGGCTGTGATAATGAACAGGAAAGTGAACGTTCTTTTGAAAGTGTTGTTGATGTTGTTGGAAGTGTCGTAAGAGATGTTGTGGAAATAAGATTTGAGATTGATGTTGAAAGACGAATTGGCATTTTAGGCGTCGTTGATTGAGTTGGTTCTTCAAAAAGAAAATCAATTGAAAAAGTTTGTTTTCTTTTCGTTTCATTTACCAGTTTTTGTTTCGTCTTTTTTCGCGTGAAAATTTTCGTGATCTTCGTCCTAAAAACAAATAGATAAACAAATAATTAATGTGAATAGTTTAGTTTTCGTCGTACATCGGAATCCGTTAATCGAATCGAACGATTTTCATTTCGTTTTAAAATATCTTCGAGTTCTTCATTTTGATTCAATGATTTTTCTTTCAAAACTTCTTGTTCACCAACAGCTGCATCCGTTTTTTGATTACTTAAATTTCTTTCGAATTCTGTTTCATCAATAAACGCCACATCAAGCGAACCATTTTCTTGATTAACTTGTCGAATTGATGAATCTTTCAACGATTGATTATCTTCCTGACCAATAACAACAGCTAAATTCAATTCATTACCAAGATCTTCATCGTCATCATTGAATGATTCGTCTTTCGTAGGTTGTGAATAATGATCGAGCATGGAAACGACATGTCGTGTTTGACGTTGATCACCACTCGATGATATCGAACGACGTGGCCGAAATGTCGTTGTTGTCGTAAACGAAGAATTGGTTACGTCATCGGAATGACGACGAACACCGAAACTTGAATGCATGAGAAGAGATGTGCCGGTGAGTGGTTGATTGGCATCATCGTTGGATTTGATAGGCGATGGAGATAGATCGGTAAATGATGAATCGACAGTTGAAGTTGCTAACATAGGTGCATGTATAGCAATTAGAGGTTTTCGCTCGGCTTTCTGAAACGAAGGTGATTATTTAATTGCTGATGAAAATGAGCTTTTCGACATACTCGGCTCGATTTTGGCCATTTCCAGGAATCCAATAAATTCATTCTGAAATAAAACGTCATTAAACATACGTATTGAGAGTTTCTTGAGTTCTACTTTTTTGCATCCATGGATTTATTATTTGCTGCTAGAGTCGGCAGTAGAACTGGCGGTGTTTCCAATGGAATATTTGATAATGGTTGTAGACTTCCATGAACAGTTGAATTGCTACTAATCAACGATGTTGTTAGTGTTGCAATTGCGCCACTTGGAGTTGTCGTTGGCAGCGATGATGATGATGACGATGATGTCGGATTCGTATTTGTATTCATAAAACGTGCAGGTACTTCATCAGTAAAATGAAGTAATTGAGGCAAATGAGAATGTTCGATTTTGAATGGAAAACCTGTTTGTTCGAAAATAGAGAAGAGCTATTTTAACACAAAAATTTACCAGGATCATTGGTATGACTTGGTGTTTTCTTCTTTCGACGAAAAGCTGTGATTGGACTTGTGAAACGATTTGTACTTGGCAGAACAGTTTTTTCTTGTGATGAAGTTTTTGTTTTTCTTTAAAAAAACAAACAAACAAAACAAAAATTCGTATTTCCTTTTTTCTTCGCTATCGTACCCTCGTTTTGAATTGCCACCATTTGGATCATCGCTCGATTTTCGTTTCGTTGTTGTCGATGTCGACAGACAATGTGCATTGTGACTTGTTTGTTGATAATGTGAACGATATTCTCGTGTGTGTGATGACGATAATTTTCCACTTTGATCAAGAAATCCATTGGTTTGATCACGACTATCATTATTCGAGCCCGATCGACGACGAAGTCGATTTGTCATATGTACAAGAAATTCTTTCACCGAGCCACTTCGTCGTTTTTTTGCATTAGCTAAATCATGAAATTTGCCTCCGCCAATACCGTTTTTAACTCCATTCTCAATTGCAAAACTATCGTCCGCATTTTGTAGACCTTCTTTTTGTCTCATTTCTAATAACATTTGTGAACGTTCATAAATCGATTCATTAACATAACCAAGTTTATTGGCATTGATAATCAATGTTTCAACAATATCACTGACACTTGTTGCACATTGTTCAGTCATAAGACTATTTTTACCATCATTGCTCGTTCGCATTACACCTGGACCGACACAAATAGCAAGATTTTTGGCATTCATTTTATTTTCACGTTCGTGTAATGTGATTTCATGAAGAAATCGTAGGATATAAATTAATGTATGTAAATGTTCATCGGGTAAAAGAAGAAGAATATTAAGATAGATTTCAAGTTTCTTATCTGCGGATATTGAACGCATAGAAAAACAATCTAATAAAAGATCTTGTAATGGATGTGTTATTAAAGGATAGATTAAACGACGGAGAAATTCTTTAAATAATGAACAAATATCAAAAACTGTATTCGATGATGATAAACTTGGCGTCAATGAACCATCTTCAATTCTTGCCTAGAACGAAAAATAAAATATTTTTTCAAATTCAACGGAAATTGAAGTCTTGTATTTACCATTAATTCTTTGACACGTTGTGAACCGCCTGATTTTCGAAAGAGTCCTTCATGTTTTATTGAACGACGTATACAATCGAAACACCAACGTAAAAATATCGGTATAGTTAAATCAAAATCATCGATTCGTACGGATATTGTATCCATTTGATGAAGTGCAAGATTAAAAACACGAGATGCATGTTGATGTTTCGATATGTGTGGTGATGTTTGACCGATGCTAATATTTCGATGTTTATTCGTATCAATACGAAGACCAATATTACTCAAATCATTGACAATAAATTCTCGTACACTTCCTTTCTCTTCGATTGTAATAAAATTTCTCATGATTCTCAAGCAATTCTTAATCGAACGGTATCGGTTGATGAATTAAAAAAGCGAAACATTCCTATGAAAACAAAAAAACAACAACATGAGCTAGTTTCGATTGATAGACAAGACAAAAAAAGAACATAGATGATTCTTCTTCGTTTTTTTTTCAGAGAGAAGAATAGACAAAGTTCAAAGACAGAGACATATTTCAATATCCAATACGCTTTGCGCGAAAATTTTCCTTAATGAACCAATGATTTTCTTTTTCGAGTGACCTCTATGAACAGCATGATCGATGAACAAATTGATTACACAATTATGTATACTAAGCATCATCGCACATTCTGTCGTTATCAATAATATTTCTGATTTTTGTATCTATATACTATATATAGAACAAACATAAACGTTCTGTTCGGGAATTGTACACACGCGTACATGTATGGAAACGATGATCTTATATGATGTTATTTAGACATGACTAAGGACAAGGTCTTTGCATTTCTTTCTATTCTCTCTTCTTTTTTGGAATATTAAGAGAAAGAGAAGAGAAGAGAAGAAAAAAAGAGCCTAATAGGAAATACATAACTGAGCGACGCGCCATCCTGTTAAAGAAACTCAGTTATATATATATACATACGCGCATCTAAGACTAAAACAGCTAAGCTATTCTTCTTGCAAACAAAAATCAAATGGATTATTCATTATTTCCGACGATACCTATTCTAATCGAACGATCGAATCTCGATCAAAATTGGGGCTTTCGTTTACAAGGTGGCATCGATTTTCGAACGCCATTGTCAATAAAAAAGGTTACACCTAATTCACCATCACATAATAAACTTTATCCAGGCGATGGTCTTGCTTTTATTGCCGGACAAGATGCAAGTTCAATGAAACATGAAGATGCTGAAAATCTCATGCGAAATGCTTTACAATTGCAACTCATACTTCGACGGTAAGTCAAATAACGCTAATGTATATATCTTATTGTTATGCATCTATACATAAATGTGAACTATTATTTGACCTTTATTTTGACACTGAGGGGTGTGGAAACCGAGTTAAGATGAAGATCGATTGCTCATATTGATTGATAGCCGAATGAATTAAGTTCTTTGATTATCAACACGTATTATGCGTATTTCTAGTGGTCAAATGAATTTACTTCGACCTTCGAAAGCGCCTGTTAAATTTGCATCAACACCGGCTCCGCCCAATCCTCGCGTTAATTCAGCATTACATCATACAACAACACCGAATAATTACCGTCGTTTTTAATCAATAAACTAGCTTTTGTTTTTGTTTTATAATTCTCATCGAGTTTTGTTCTTTTATATTTTATTTATAATAATTACAAAAACAGAAAATATTGACTTTCGTTTTGTTTTGCTGCGAGAGAACAAAATCACAAATCAAAAGAAGAAGACGAAAAAGAAACATGGTTATCTTTTGTTTTCGAATAGGATAGATATCAAATAAAAAAAAGAAAGAAAGAAAGAAAAAAAACAAAAAGAGAGAGAGAGAGACAATATACTCTATTCATTTCTAATGATATAAAACTATTTATTAAACAGATTCAATGTATACATTTATTTACAGTCGATCTTAATCATCTGACAAATGAACTATTGTATGTGTGTGGTGTTTTTTTTCTTCTATTTTATTAATAATGAGACAATAGGAAACAAAACGAATGAAATGACTAGTGAAACCAAGGTTCATTTGCCAGATGTATTTGCTTGTTTAGTTGGTTTACGTTTCATGACATGATTGATATACGCTTCTAATTCGCGTAAAGTCGATGGTTTGAGAATTTCGAAGTCGATTTCCATTTCATCGCGACTCGAATCGCGTAACGACGGTTCGCGTTTATAGATAATCTAGAGAAAACAAACGATCGATATCGAACTTGAAAATAAAAGATTTAAAAAAAAAACAAACTTCAACAACAGGACCAAGTTTATCACTATCGAGATTGTTAATATCCACACTTAATTGCCGTTTTTCATCGTAGGTCATTGGTTTCGAATTTTCTTCGCTTTGATAATCGAATACTGGCGGTGTCGATAATACTGAAGCAGCAGCAGCAGCGGCGGCAGCGGGTGTCGTTTGAGCTTTTTTCGGTGTTCTGAAAAACCAAAATTTCGATTTTCAATTTGAAAGAAAACAAAAACGAGACTCACCGTTTAGTAGTTGTGCCAGGCGCTGGTCCACGTCGAGCTGCATCTGGATTTTTATTCGCTTGATTTTTGGTCGCCGTCGTTTTCGTTGGTTTCGTTGGCGTAACATCCGAGAAATTGTACGCGTCCATTGTTGAATTATGAGATTGTCCGATGCCATTCGGCGTCGTTGTTGTGAGTAAACTAGCTAATGAAGGCGTCGATTTTTTCGATGTTGTTCCAGCTGCAGTCGATGGATTCCGTGTAGCTGTTGGCAACATCGATGAATTCGAGTTTTGTACAGTTGAAAATGAGTTCGTCGGCGAGATACGAGTTAAATCTGTCAATGAATTCAAGAACGTCGACGGATTCATCGGGAGACCTTTGGATTTATTGCGTTTCATTCGACGTTTATAACGTAAGGTTATTCGATCAGTTGTTTGTTGAATCAAATAATTCAACGTATTACCAATAGTTTTCACCTAGGAAATTGAAAATTTGAATAAATCGAGAAAAACAAAACAAAACAAGGGAATCTACTTGTTCCTGAAGTGAATGCAATTGTTTGAGAGTATTTTCTCGGCTGACTTCGATGTCATCGGAGCTTTCATCCGACGATAATCCGTCGTCGGAACTCGTGATCATCGATGAAGTGTGTCCACCAGCGCTGCTATTGTGTTTCGATGAGTGTCGTTTACGTTTTCGTGCCGGCAAGAGACCGTTGTTACGAGCATTGATCGATGAAGATTCGATGTCGAAATTCGACGTCGGCGGTTCGTCGGGTAATTTTGCGAATTTATCTTCGAACATTTGCTTGAAAAAAAAACGAGAGAAATTATCGGGTTTTTTTTGAAAATCAAGAATTACTTCGACTTTTTTACACATTGCAACGACGTCCGTCTGCGGACCGTTGTAGAGATAACAATTGCTGAAAATAAGACGAACATCGGTCGCAAATTCATCGGCAGTTGCATATTCGCGATTATCGAGTTTTTTCTAATCGAAAAAGAAAAACGTTTTTCAGCAACAAAAATCTTCGCTCTCGATCTACCTTAACCGTGCCGAGATCCATCGGTTTCTTGATAATTTGATAGTAGTCCGCGAGGTTCAATTGTTTGACATCGACTGGCTTCGAAAACGGCCAAACAAATGCCTATTGAATAGAAGATTATTCGAGCATAAATCATCGAGAATAATTTGACTTTACCATATTTCGTTTGTTTAACAAATCTTTGACGATATTTTGACAAAATTTTAACTGTTCGGTCATGCGATTCTTCGGTCGTTTGATTGATGGCTAAAGAAAATCGAGCAAAAAACTCGTGTTTTTCAATAGAAGAAAATCGAAATTACATCATTCGAAAATGTATTTTCATATTTAATACGTTTGGTTGCAGTTGTCGAACCCGTACTCGGACGTTTGACGGTTGACTCTTCCTCTGGTTCGGTTTTTCTCTTAAAATTCTACGAAAACATTAAGAACAGAAGTTCAATCGATCGATTTTGTCTCACAATCGGCTCGGGATTCGTCGTTGGTTGCTCGCCAATCAACAATCTCGGCGACATCGATTGACTATTTTGATCGTGATGGTTCGAACTCGGTGAAAACGGCGAATTAACAGCGCTGGCATTCGTTGTCGACAAGGTCCGATTGCGTGGCAACGTACTGCCCGTTCCGTTAGGCAAACGTGGAGACGGTGATGGTACTAAATGTGGACAAAAATTGACTTTTTTCGATGAAATATTAGCAATCAATTTACATGGTGAACTGATATGTTCGCTTGGTGTTGATGGAGAAAGAACGGAAATCGAGAAATTACCATCGCCGATGTTTTTCAAAGCGGCTGATTTCGATGATTGAGAAACGATTTCGATTTCCTGAAAAATAAAGAAAAATCGTAGTCGTTCGTTTGGTTTTCGTCTTACATCAGCAGGCATTTCGGATAATTTCTCGTAGAAAATTTGCTCCAATGTCGTGCACATAAGTACAACATCCTAATTTTGAAGAAAATTATCGATTTTTAAGTTATTTTGAAATAAGAATTTTATACTTCGCCTGGTTTATTGTACAAATAACAATTGGTGAACATTAGATTCATATCGGTGATACATTCCTTCGAACTATAGTAATAGTTCGTTTCAAGTCGTTTCTTGATCGTGCCAAGATCCATTGGATATCGAACGATATTCGAATAATTCTAAATCAAAATTTAATAAATTGTTATTTGTTGTTATTGTTGTTTTTTTCGCGTACATGTAGTTGAAGTTTAATAGGATTGACAGGTTTTTGAAATGGCCATGAGAATTCATGTTTCCAAAGAAGTTTGAAAATAACTTTGCCAATGAATTGTAATTGATTGGTTTGGCGACCTCGTTTTGTCGCTGGTATATGCGGTAATTTGAAAGGATAAACACTAGTTGTCTGCAAAAACAATAGATGTATGTTTGTTCTTTGTCAATCGATTGACTTTTTACCTTCATGATTAACTGAACATTAAGACAAGTAGATTATTGTGTGTTTGTCGAGACTTTGGCTTCGAACAAAAATAAAAAAGCGAGATTTTCGTATTTGATTAGTAGATTAAGATGATTCAGACAGCGAACGAGAGAGAGAAGAAGAGAAAAACAATGAATGACAGGAAGAAAATAAATATGTGGTTGAAAGAACGAAGAGAGAGAAAGAGCGAGAGCGAGAGGAGAAGAGAAAAAACAACAACAACAAATTTGATTCAAACAATAAACGATCGCCCTGTTGTTTCAGAAGTAATTGCGCCTTCAGCATTCCATTGATAGAAGCAATGCATGGCTATGTTAAATTAATTTTTTTTCCGAAGAAATTCTTTTTAATATATAGAAAAAATAAAAATAAAATTTAATTCGAAAAAAAATCCTACGAAATTTTCTTGAGCAATTATTAATTGAAAACAGATGTCGCATTTGTACAGTTGCCTGACAATCATCGGTTTGATTGGTGGGAATCTATTTTTCTTCTTTCCTCAAACTTCCTTGGGTTTTTGCAAACAAAAAAAAAGCGTAATTTCAATTTGACAGAATAGTTTTTATTTTTATTTTGTTTTTAATTCAATTATGTCACCAAATCTAACCGAAGATGTGCCAGTGAATTCATCATATAAATTCGAGGATTCAAATGAAAGTATTCTCGTTACATTCTATGCTAATGGTGCAATCGAACAGAAAGATATTGAAGTACTCACAGAAACTGATTCACTTGATGTCAAAACACCAGGTAATTGACAACTTGAACGCGTTTCCCCCCTATTTGATTACAGAAATTTAGATGGCCAACGATGGTTTTTTAATTTGTACAATCATGTTTCTGTTGATCTAACGGATATTGTTGTGAAAATCAATGAAGATCGAACGCAAACTAAGATTAAACTTCGTCTATATAAACAGCTAAGATCTCAATCGTGGCCACAACTTCAGAGTCGTCAATCGATACCGATTACACCCCAAGATCCGCCGATATCAGCGCCACCGGAACAGCAAACCTATAGTCTTGCATTTAAAAATATTCCATCGGAATTTAGCGAAACATTTGATAAAGCCGTTGTTCAAATTTTCATTCACGATGTGTTCAATTGTGAAATTCAATTTACTGAAACAAATTTTACAATGATTTTTTCCACTAAGTTCGAAAGAGATACCATTGTTTTAATTTTTCATTCAGACAAAAATTTTCTTTGATTATTTATTACTAGAGATGAAAATTTTCTTCGAGAACATTCTATTCCATCGAATACGCCCATACGTATATTTGTACGTGTTAAACAACGTATTAAACCAGAATTAAGTTCTTATAAAATTCTTCTGACACTTTTCGAAATCACATTGATCAAAGATAATTCATTGGATTCACTATGGTTTCGTCTCGAACCAAATGAATATACCGAAACTCGATCGATTCTTCCATCATTATCAATCGGAGCAGATCACAATTTCAATCGATGTAAAAACTAAATACATATATTCTCATTGAAATCAATTCGATTTTGTTTTCTCAGCTCCTTATTCTTCTGATCGACAGTCAGATACATATTCATATCAACCAAACAGCACAATGCTGCATTCATCGAATACAACTCCACTTGGCTATACAGGAATCTATAATCCAGCAAATTCGTGTTTTATGAATGCAGCATTGCAATGTCTTTCGAATACACGTGAATTACGAGATTATTTTCTTAGTAAATAACATTTCTCGACAAGATTTTCAAACGAAAACGAATGATATTTCTTGTAGATTCAAATTATTGTGCAGAAATTAATCGAACAAATCCACTGGGTATGAAAGGTATTATGGCAGAAGAATTTGCCAGTATCATTCGAAGTCTTTGGGATGGACGATCGAGTTATATCAATGCAAATAGATTACGAGTTCGATCGATTTGATTGATTTTAAAAAATCATTGTTGACTTCTTCCAGGAATATGTCGGCAAACGACATCAAGAATTTGCTGGCAACGGTCAGCATGATGCGCAAGAATTACTGACGATTCTTCTCGATGCATTACACGAAGTAAATCATATTTTCTTTTCTATGATTGTAATGCAAAAGGACAAACCAATAGGATCTTAATCGTGTTATTAATAAACCAATAGTTCCACCGATTGAGGATGAAAATTTAACTGATGAAGTATGTGGATTTTGAATAGATTTCAACGAACTAATTTGATAATGGAAAATTCTAGTTACTTGCTAATGAATATTGGAATGCTTATTTAAAACGAAATGATTCTGTCATTGTTCAATTATTTACAGGACAATTCAAATCGAAAACGAAATGTCCACAATGTCAGAAAGTTTGTTGAGTTTTATTCGTAGATTTTTCTTTCAAAAGTATGTATTTAGGAATCAACGACATTCGATCCATTTACTACATTATCTATTCCAGTACCAAAACGAATTGTAGTTGACACGATTGTTCTCTATCGAACGGAAGAGAAAGCACCGACAAAATTTCGAATTAACATATCAGCCGATGGAACAATCGCCGATTTCAAACGTTTATTATCTCATAAAGCTGATTTATCAATAACTAAAGTTGACATATTTTGTTTTGTTAGCAAATCTTTCATTGTTTTGGTGTCTAGATGTTAGCATATAAAATCTCCAATCGAACAATTGATTATCTTAAAGATGAAGATCATGTGCCAACAAGTCTCTATTCATGGCAAAATTCTGATACAATCTACATGTAAATAGAAAATATTAATTTTCTGTTTTCACTCGATTTTGTTTTTTTTTTCGTTCTATTCACAGATCAGAAATTCTGACTAGTGCTGAATGTAACAACGAAAATATTGTTCAATTGGCATTCTATCAACGAGTATTTCGATGTCCGGATTTTGTTCAATCGTGTGCCTATTGTCAAGCATCACCCAATCCTAATTCGACGCCAAGATGGTGTAAAAAATGTTACCGAACATCTTATTGCGACGAGTTCGATTGATAGATCTTTTGTTTTATAGAGAATTTTTCTATTTTACTTAGACAATGCCAAAAATTTCACGCAAATGATCATAAGACTATGTGTGATTTTCGTTCATCGGATAATAACGAAATCATCGGTCTACCGTTTATAATAACACTACCGGAATCGAAATTGAATTGTTCGAATCTTTTCGAACAAATTAAAATTCATGCCAAGTAATTCGAAAGAAACAATTGTGGTTCGAAAATCTTGTTTTGTGTAGACAAAGTGTCGATATTCAGATTGATTATTCTCGAAATTTTCAACATCATATTGATGACAATAATGAATTTGATGATGAAAAGTAAATATGAATTAGAAAAAAGAGTAAAGGTGAAATTGAATATTCAAAAATTTCAGTTTCGACGATGTTGAAAGTTTGGATTGGACGAGTATAAAACGTACGCTTTGCTCGTCGGATTCTTGGTCCATATGTCGTATTGGCGATTATTTTATTAAGAAGAAACGTCATCAACGTGAAATCAATGATCATAATAGTAGTGACAGTAGTTTCGATGATTATGATATGCTTGAAGATATCTATGGCAATCAACCATTATTTCGTTTAATGCCTCAAAAAGATGATTATTTAAATAACAATCAAAACAATTGTCATGCAATTATTGATTTCAGTTTGTTTTTAAGTTTATTTTTTGTAACCAAAAAAAAACGGCAAGAAAATTTTTGACTAGACGAAACAAGCGATCGAATTCTACGTTCGTATCGAATTTTTTTCATCGATTGGTTTACGGACAATAAATTCGAGGCACCATTACGTATCACATCATCAAATAATCGAAATGGAATCAATGGTTTAGTCGAAGATGCAAGTGTGTTTAATGCATCAGCTGCTGGTAATTTGTTTGTAAAAATAGACTCACCCCTGAAAAATCTATTGAATGCTATTTTTAAGATCAAGATCTAACATTGGACCAATGTTTACAAATGTTTATTGAACCAGAAGTCTTAGGTTCTGATGATAAATGGTATTGTCCACGATGTAAAGAACATATTCAAGCTGAAAAGAAAATGTCTATTTGGCGTTTACCACCAATTTTAATCATACATTTAAAACGATTCAAATACAATCATAGTTCATCGTTCGGCTATATGTCAAGTCTTCGAGAGAAAATCGATACAAATGTTAAATTTCCTATTTTGTAATTGACTTTCTTCGGTGTTTTTCTTCTCTCGTTAATCAATTCTCATTGTATTTAGTAATCTTGATATGGGACCTTACTGTTCATCAATAACACAAACAACAGATGACGATTATTCTCTTCAATCACGTTATGATCTCTATGGCGTTATTGATCATTGTGGTTCAGCTTTATTTGGACATTATACATCGGACGCAAAATTATTAGGTTTCAACGATCCAACGAAAATCGAAATCGGTAAAAGACAAATTCATCGAAAGACTGTTGAAAAATGCTTTTTCTTTTAGGTTGGCGTACGTTCAATGATCAACGTGTAACACAATTAGCGTCGGCTAAAGATTTACTCCGTTCGGATGCGTATGTTCTTTTCTATCGTCATCGTCAGTTATCTGTCGATTATTCATTTACTGAACAACTTCAGCAATCACTCGATGATTCAATGGCTAGTAATCAAATGAATGAATCTTGAATTTCAAGATTATTTGTTTTCCATCAACTGTGATCACACTATTAAACTTGAAAATAGTTCGGTTTTTTTATTTTATTTCTATATTTTTTCTATTTAATTATGTTATAGTTTTTTTTTAAGAAGATAAAATAAATGAAATATACGATGTATATTTGACTATTTTTCCGCTCTCTTTCTCTGTTCGGTTGATTAATAATAATACCATCAGACTTATTTATCGGCGAAAACAGCTGTTAACCTGAAGAAAAAAAAAACGAAAGGAACGAGACGTTCTTGAGAGTTTGTTTTTGTCGATTTGATAATGAAAAATAAATAAAAGGCTGCACTTTTTTTTCACATTGCCATAAGAAAGAAAGAAAAAAAGAAATCCATATATATGTATATCTGATTAGTCATGTTGGAAAAAGAAACAAATTTGAATATTAAGTAGGAAAAAAAACACAAGCTGAATGATATTTGAATGATTCGTAATCTAAGAAAATCAATAAAATACATAGTTTCGTTCGCTCTTATTTCTCTCTTGAAGAAAGACGAGAGAGAGAGAGAAAGAAAGCGATAAACTTTTGAGTCACTTTCTTTTTGTTTCAGGCTTTTTTCTTCTCAAATAAATGTTGGCCATGTAGTTGTGAAAAGAAAAAAGGTTGAGAAACGAAAGAATTGATTTTTATTTTCTTATTCTTCGTCTTCGTTTCTTATAGTTATTTTTTTTATCTTCACATTTCGTCTGATTCATAAACATGACTAAATTCTCGTTTCGTTTGCTATCGTCGGTTTTTTCTCCTTTTTCAGTAATAACTGAAACACAATCCTTAAGCCATCGCATAAACATATCGCCTACTCATTTCTTTTTCGATTGATTCTTATATATATATATACATATAACAACCATTATTATTCCCGAATAACAACCACTAATGTCAATGATGTTTTTTTTTAATGCAATTGATCACAATTGATAGGTAAATGCATTTTTACTCGATCATCTTTGCTATGTAAATGAGGCTATTTTCAAGCAAAATACGTAGAAATTAATCGGCAAGAAAAATGTTTTCTTTTTCTCTTTCTCTTGTTTATAGATGTTAAAATAGAAACGAGCAAGAAAAAAAAGAGAAAGATCGTATCTTAAAAACTATCATGAATCAAATATACATTCGAATGTATATATGCACACACTGGTTTGCTAATTGACGAAGGGAGCAAATCATTCAGTCATATCATTATTGTTACGTTTTTTATTTTCTTTTTTTACCTGCGTATATATACACATTCATTTTTCTACTAGAATATAAAGAAAAGATACAAGGCCAAATTTCGCCTATGCGTATGTAAACGATTGATAGTTTGTTGTATTTTAGATTTTAAATAACTTACTTATGACTTCAGAACGTTATTATGAAACTCGAACAGTTCGAGAAGAAAATCGTGGAAATACCGTTGATAATAGTCGATATCAATTTCCTAATGATCAACGTGTAAATTTACCTATTCAACAAACGATTAATCGTTTTAATCAAAGTACAAATGAACAACGTTTACAAGAACGTTTACGTCAACAAGATACAACCGTACAATGGGTCAATGATTCAGTAACTGGCCGAGAAAAATTTCGAGTTAATATTAACGTCGATGGTTTCAATCGAGACGAAGTAAAAACAAGATACTTCCAATGTGTTTTTTTTGTTCATTGTCTATTTAGATTACTGTTCGTGTTAATGGAAATAAATTAGTAGTTGTAGGTGAACATTTCGAAACTAAAGATCAAGTAAATATTTGCTTTTATTATCTATTGTTTTGGGTTTTTTCGAAAGTATTTTCATTTTTGTAGAGTACAGCCAAGAAAACTATTGAAAAAACCTACGATTTACCACGTGATGTCGATCCAAACAATCATCAAGTAACATATCCATCGTCAACACTCATGCAAATCGATTTTCCATCACAACATTCAAATGTTATCATTGATAACGGTCGAATACCGTCGAATCTTGTTACGAATTATAATTCATCATATGGTGGATCACCAGATATAAGCAGAGAAAAAAATACATCTGAATTTATTTCGACAAGAAAAATCGGTGGTGGTGGTGGTGGTAACTCTGTTAATTTTCCTAGTTCAAGTAAATAAAATCGAATAACAATGAAGATTTTATTATTTTGATATTATTTTAGGTCTACGTTCGACTTCACAGTATGACAATAATGGATATTCATCGACAAGCAATTATCAAACTCCTGTCAATCGAGATTATTCAAGTACAAATACAACTTCATTTACTACTTCAGGAAATAATTTTCGAACTCCTTCAAGTCGAAATGTTGAAATTTCAAGTTCGTTTGATAATGATTTTCGATCTCCTCCGTTGACACGTGCCGAAAATAGTGGTGTTCAAGAACGAACATATACTGAAACTCGTCGTGAAGTCGAACAACGTCGTTCAAGTCCAACAACAGGCACTCAAACATCTCGTGAATTCGAACATCATCGTTCGGGTAGTCCATCGTTAGGTCGTACATTCGATGACAATCGTTTTCGAACAGCAACACTTCCTCTCAATACTGATCGTTTCATTTCTCCAGCAGCATCCTCGCGTAATATCGAAGTACGAGAATTTTCACGACGTGTTGGCGGTGCTGACGGTGGTTTTAGTACGGACACAAGTTTCAATCTCGAACCGATTCGTTTGTCGTCGAGTTTCAATACGGATGCATTTTATCGTAGTGCTTTTCAACCACGAGATTTCACGAATAATTCCGGTCAAAAATGTATCGAAATGAAACTCGATGTAAGCAAATATCATCCAGATGAAATTAAAGTTTCAGTCGAAGGCAGTGATCTTATTGTCAAAGCTGAACATAATGACAATCGACCGCCAACAGCAACATCACGTAATTACTATTATAAACAAGTTACTCTACCACCAAATACAGATTTGAAAAGTATTAAATCAGAACGTCAGGGTGATGGTCAACTTTATATAACAGCTAAATTTAATAATTAATTGTCTTTCGTCTCTATATGTATACAAACCTAGGACCACAATTCCTTCTTTTCATATTAGTCTCGTTTTTTCTCATATTTTAATAATTTCCTTTTCAATAAAATATTTTCGAAACAAAAACAACACATATCCATTCGAATAATCGAAATCTAATCCATCATTTGGTTTTTTCTACAGTAAATATTTACTGACCTATTACTTCTTCTACCATAAAGAATGTCAATATTTTCCTTTGAAACAATGTTTTCCATCCGTTGAAATTGATCGATATATTTCAAAAAAGAACAACAACAGTGGTTTTAAGTTTAATAAAACAGATAGGCACAAAATTTTATTGTGTATGTGTATACTTTTTCTTTTTGTCTATGTTGAAAAACGAAACAACAGATAGATCGTCAAGTTTTGACAAATGAAAACCTAATAGAGACATACAAAAAAAAGAGAAAGAGAAAAGAAGAAAAAGAATGAAGTTTTAAAACGAAAGAATTGCCTGGAATGACGAAATGCCACCGGCTGTTGCTAATCAAAAAAAGAAAGACGAAAAACAAACAAACAAACAAACTACGATCATTTCAAATCCTTAGAATTTCCGTGTTTTGATTCAAATAACGTTCAGTGGTCTATGTTTTACGTGCGGTAGCTTTCACACCTTTTTTAACTTGTGGTTTATTCAAAATAACACCTTGTTTTCGTACTTGACTCGTTGTTTTTTTCGTCGATGAATAGATTGATTTTCGTCGTTGAACTTGTCGAAGTGCGCTCTTTGCTTGTAAACGATTGGCCGGCTTTTTAACCCGATAGATACGAACAATCCAATGTTCGGTTGTATAAGCTTCTTCGACATGTTGTAAATCAAAATTTTTATTACCAATTTCGACATGACGCGTTCGATCGAAGCCCGGCGGCGAACGATAATCTGTTTGTAATTCACCAAAACGATAATAACATAATTTATACATTAAACAATTGAGCAATATCGGTGAGCCTGATTTATCAACACGAAATTCGCCATTTTCAGTAAAATAATCTTGTTCACGAATATCTTTCGGATGTTCACCTTCAGCAATTCGAACCATCCACAAGAATTTATTAATATCATCTCCTGAATAACCAATCATGCCTCCGAATATAACCAAAATATAATCAACATCCAACATTGTCATTATTTTATAAGCCTCAGTTTCATTACTTGACATAGCTTTGCCAACCAAAGCAATATGACTATTATTCCATGTATTATTATCAACCAGAACAGTTCGATTGCCCATACCAGCTATTTGATAGCCATAATCCCACCAGGACATAACACGAGCTTTTTCCGGTGTATTCTTTCTCAGCCAATAATAAGCTTCACGAAAATCATCGATTATATATCGTGTACCATCGTTATTATACGATGCAAGTACAATCGATGGCGATGAATAAGCATTCGATGTCACCCATGTACAATGAACAGCAAGTAACATTAACATCATCGCAATACAAATGACAACAATAGTTTTGATATTCGATGTAATAAAACTCTGATCATTATCATTATCTTGATTGTTACTTGTCGAACCACTACGACGTTTGGCTGGTTTACCAGCTTTATCGTAGAGATTTCGATTGGTTTTTTCATTTTCATTTTCACCTTCATCATCATTCGTTTCATTGGTTGTCGATGTCATTTCCGATGATTCAGCATCGGCATAATAATCTAATGTTTTCGAAAGAGCAATAGCAGCAAGTACACAAACACATGGTGTCAATGTTAACATCAATCGAATCATAACACCAGCAAAATACGATGCAAATACAGCGTAAAGAACAATGAAAACACGTTCATCATTCAATTCTTTAATACAAAACCATGCACCAACGGGAAATAAACAAATTAATAGATGAAGATCGAAGAAAAACGATGTCCATGTAGTCGGTTGATGTTCACTGACACTAGCAATAATCGGTATATGAATCTTGGCATAATTCGTATCCCATAAGGAATAAAATCGGCCTGACCATGGTGCTATATAACCAGCATAAGTTAAAATAACAACAACGGCAAACACGATAAGACCAACGAAGATAATTAAACCGAAAAATAATTGTTTTAAATCACCAGCACGTGGCAATTTCGCGTAGAGATAATCGATGAATGCGTAAGCTTGTATAAGTGCAAATACACCGGCAGCAACCATATGTTCACTGGTACGAACAGGTTGAAAGCCGACAAATGGCACTTGCATGGAAAGAATTAAACCAAGAATGTAAAATGTTGAATAGGAAACATATAAACGAAGAGAATATCGACGAAGAATAAGTAAGAAAAATACGTGAACAGGAATTAAATTTATTATGAATACGTATCCGCCCCAAGCTGAAACCATATAGAAATACGAGAGAGCCGTACAGCATGACCAAAAGATGCTACCAGTTTTAACCGAACGAATCCAGAGAAAATATGTAAACATCAACGCAAATATAGCGATACCTTCGTTATCGTACGAGCCAGCAACACTACGCGATGAGTAGCCCGGTGCAATAGCAATGAATGCTGCTGCAAATAGACCGGCTCGTCTCGACCATAATTCTTTGGTCAATAGATAGGTTGCTATGGCTGTAAGGCCACTGAAAAATGGCGCAAGAAAAACGCAAATCTCTCGAATATGTATTGGAATATTGATCATATGGAGGAACCAATGGATAACGCCACTTGTTACCATTAAACCTGGATAAACCGTGCCACCAACGATTCGTCCAAGTGGATACCAAGCTAATTCATCGAACCAATTGAGAAAATTATAGAAACCATTTTCGGTCATATACGCTGTCGAACGATAGTTAAACCATGGATCGAATTCGTGAATAATCGATTCGAAACGAATCACGGAAAATAATCGAGACATAAAACCTGATATATATGCGCATGTTAACACCGTAAATGTGATTAAAGATGTTAGGCCAGCTGGTGATAATAACGAAGTCGGTGCATTGACGGCCGGTGATTTTTTTGTTGAATGTTTCGATTCAGTTGGTGGTTGACGAGAATCATCGTCAAGAAATTTATCATCTGTTGTGACTCCCGAAGCCATCTGAAAGAAAACAAAATAAAATAACCGAACAGCCAACTATTCAAATCGAATGAAAAAGCGAGAGAGCGAGGGGGGAGAAGAAAAAAACGAACGAAAGCTTGGAACGATTCAATAGGCTGACGAAATAAGCAAATCACATTGTTCGTCGTCTTTCGATTTGACGTTCACGTCATCTATCTTCGTTTTATTAGTATTAAAATACGCCGAAAATGTTTCATATACTAAAGATCGTCGTTCTTGTTTTTATTTTATTTTTTTGCTTGTGTCAAAAAACTTCATTCAAGGAGTTAGAAGACACATGCACACAGAAAATACATACACATTTGCAGATTTTTTTGGTTTGGTGAGAAAGAAAAAAAAGAGCAAGAAATACAATTAAAATTCAAAAGAAAAAAAAAGGCAGATCAAGTGAACAAGCGAGAGAAAGAGAAAAAAAGAAGAACATTAGTGTATATATGCTTGATTCAAAGAGAACAAAAAAAGTAGATAAGAATTTCTTTCGAATGAACGTACGCTGTTTGATTCGTTTTCGTTTTTGGGTCATCGCATTAGTTGATAGATCACAAAACAACCGATGACTATTGCTTTACAAAAAAAGAAAGAAAAGAAGAGGCAGGCATAAATGCCGAGATTCAAATACTAGAAAAGGTATTTGATTGGCTTTTTTTCGTTTGTCGTCACAGTCACTGTTAGCATAGATATCATGAAGAGAAGAAAAAACACTAAAGCACAAGTAAACTATACAAATATTTGGAACAGCACCAGAAGATCATGATTTCGAAGATTGTAATTTGGTTTTGTTCAAAAAAAGATTTGAGCATTGAAAGCGTAAGTGTGTGAATGTGTTTTGGAATAGAAAGAGAGAGAGAGACAGACGTGTGTGAAATACTCGAAAATTTGAAAGAAAGAGACAGAGAGGCAAAAAAAAGATCTCGAATTTTTGGTCGATCACAGTAATTCATACTGTGTCAAGTGCATACGTTGAATGATGTCTCGACAATCATTAAATACTCGACGAATATTTTCTGTGTCGACAGCACATGTAAAATGTGGATAACAGGAATGACGTTTATCGCCACTAGCTGTACTTATTCTCTAGATAAAATCGAAGACGAATTTTCACCGAACAACCAAGTAGAAAAAAAAGCTCAACGTACTAAGAATTCATCACGAATGAAAAATTTTGCGCGTGTTACTTCAGCATCTTCATCGGGATCAGCACGATCTAAATATCAAAGAAAATTATTTATCAACAAAATCTCGTTGTTCATTCAATTCTCAAAAACGAAACACACGCACACACACATCGTGCTGAAATTCTTACTACGTTTCAAAAGAAATCGATCTGAAGAAGATTAGTTTCGCGAAATGATCTAGTTTTTTTTTCTTCTCTCTTATTACCTAATTCAGTATTCGAAACAACATATCGAGCATATTCAGGAAAATATTCTTCAAGTTTCCATCCACCTTTGATTTTTTCAGCAAGAAGATCTTGTTTATTAAGAAATAAAATCACCGATATTGTTTTCAACCATCTCGAAAACAAAAAAAAAAAGAATCATTATTTCATCGTTCTATTCAATGAATATTATCCTATCTACCGATTATTCCAAATATTTTTAAATAAATCTAATGATTCTTTCAAACGATTTTGCTTTTCATCTTCAATTAAGACTAAATTAAATCCACTACATGCTGTTACGAATATTATTGCAGTCACATCATTAAAACATTGAATCCATTTTCGACGTTCTTCACGTTGTCCACCAACATCGAACATACTTTGAGAACAAACGAAATCATTTTTCTTCAAAATCAAACAGAAAAAAAAATTCCTACTGAAAACGAACACGTTCAACAATGAAGATCGTTTCATAAATGCCGGATGTCAAAACACGACAACGAAGAATATCCTTCGAAAGAAAATAAAAAAGTTAACAGTTGAATAATGATTAATGTACATTGACACTCGTGATGTCACTGAAAAAAAAAACGCAAATATGATTCATACATACTTGATCACTCGGCATGTAATTTGGTTTTTTAATTTCATTGACACGATCGAGAAAACTTTAACGAAGAAAATCAAATCAATCAAAAAATAATTCAATTCTATTTCGGTCAATTTTACTATTTAGCACAATCAATTAATTGATATTCATTAGCTCGTTGAAAACATTCTTGTACACCTGTATCTCGCCATAAGATTTCAACATTCGTAAAAAATTCACTTGGATAATCGAAATCTAATTGAAAAGCTGTTGTAAGAATATATGTCGCACGTGATTGACATTCTGCATCTCCAAATTGAACAGGCGGAGTAAGTGTTTCCATAGCACGTAAAATACTCTAAATTAGTCATTATAAAAACAAAAAACTATGTGAATAATGTCGTAACATTACAGCTAATGAATCACGAATGTTACGTTTGATGTCAGAAATTCTATCGAGTTTTTCTCTAGATACGAAGAAAAATAAATCTCAAAATATTCTTCAAATAAAAATGTGTCAGTTGATCTACTGTTTAGTAAATGGATCGTGTAAAATTTTCATTTGTTTGACAACAGTTGATTTTCCTGATTCACCAGCGCCTATGAAAGAAATGAGTTGTTTTTTTTTAAAAATGTTTGGTAACAAGAATGACATTCGTTCGAACCTAATAGTAATAGACGATATGTTGCTTTGTAAATTTTTTCATCGCGTTTTAAACGTGCATTGATATCTTTATTGATTCGTTCGCTTTTTTTGTCGTCGTCAGTTTTCGGGAAAAGACAGCTCAACAATTTGGGCATGGTTTTCTTTTTATCAATTTCGTTCGAATAATTCGTCATTTAACATTAATTTTCAGTCGTTATCAATGAATAATAAATAGGTCTTTTTTATATGTTATCGAGAGAGATTTTCAATATTCGAATGGGCAAGAAAAAAACGAAACGTATATATACACACACACACACGAAGAAGACGAATATCTAAAATAACAACAACAACAACAAAACTTTACGTTTTCGTACCTGATTTGATTGAATGAAGAGAAAAACGAAAAATTTATGACAAGAATATATTTCGTAAAAAGAACGAATCATTAACCATCTATGCACTTTGATTCGAGATAAAAATCTAGTGAAGAAGATTTCGGAGGAAAAAAACGAATTTTTTTTTCGATATTCAATAAAAAAAATTTTTTTTTCGATTTTTTTTCTTCAATAAGAACAAAATAAAATTAATTACTTAGAATTCTAATAAAACTCACATTCGTTTATTTCAAATAACGATGATATTTCCTCTGTAGATACAGATTCTGTCGTCTCGATTGGTAATGATGTTTGATTTTGAAGAGACAAAAAAAACTGAAGTTTTTATTTATGGCAACGAGCTCTCTTTCGTTTTCTCTCCCTCTCACCCTCTCACTTCTTCGTCAATGTACAATTGCTCGAAGCGAATTCACATTGAAAATGCACTTTACATGACTGAAAGCGACTGTCTAATCAACAATTGTTATAAGTATAGTAAAATGATTTATTTAAAGAAAACGACGAACGACAAAAGAAGAGATGTTGGCTGAAAACGAAACGAAAAAAAAAAGAGTTGTTCATTTTCATATTTCAATGCAATTTCATTGGTCGAATGATTCACATCCAAGTCGATCCATAGTTTATTCATTTTAACGGCTCTTTCTTAAGCAAGAAGAAGAGAATTAAATCATCATACGATGTCGAAATATGCTGATACAATCAACTCATTTTATACGAAATCTGAAAAATATACAAATGAAATTGTCTTGGAAAATTTTGGTCTTCTTCGTCGAATGTATTCGAACTATTTAACAACAGAAACCTATAAACATTGGAATTGGTCGTGGTCGTACATGATACAATTAGCATTCGATGAGAATAAATTTCGTATTCTCGTACAATTCGATAATCTTCCATTAACAGCCGGACATTTACTTGCATTTAAAGCAATTCTCTACAAGAAAAATAGTCAAATAACGAAATCAAGCGAATGCATTTGCTTAAAAGAACATTGCTGGCTAACAAACAATTCGAATACATTAGAATTATGTTCAATGACTGAACTCGAAGAATTTATTTGCAAAGATACACTTCGATTAATGGTTATTGTCAGGTACGAAGAAAAACAAAAAACGACAAATCGTTTAACTTTTCGTCCTTTGTTTTTCTTTAGACATGATTGGCTTGTCAAAAGTCAGCATCTTGAAAGTACGCTGTCAGATAAGAAACTATCGATTTGTCAACAAAAATTTCTCGATGATATCAAATCACTTTCGAATCAGACCGAAACAAGTGATGTTTGCATACGTGTACATAATAAAACCTATCCATGTCATCGAGTTATTCTCAGTGCACGTTCGAATTATTTTCAAAAATTATTTCAATCGAATTTTACCGAAAAAACTCAACGGGAAATCGATCTCAGTTCGTTTCTACTCAATGAAAATGATTTCGATCTTCTACATGCATATTTCTACAAAGCTGAAATCAATCTCAATCACGAAAATATTCTTCAATATATTCAACTTAGTGATCAATTTCTTTTGGATGATCTCTATGAATTTTGCGAAGATTATCTTCTTACAGGTCAACATATCAACGAAACGAATATCTTGAATATTCTAGATATTTACTATACACTTCAACGAAAGATTTCAGTGAACATTCAAGAAAAATGCTTTTTAATACTTAAAACAACTCGTCAATTGCTCAATGAACAATCTTGTCAGGATCTTTTAAAAAAACATCCACAATTAGCTCTCGAACTTGTCAAATATTTTGTCTAGGAAAACGAAATAATAATTTTCTTAACTGTTATTGTTGTTGATATGTTTTTTTTTCAGATAAAAAAAAAAGAATGTCGGACGATGATGATATGGGTGATAATGATGATTTCGATCTTGATTATGAAAATACCGATGAAGAGCCCGATGCTGATTTAGAAAATCAATATTATAATTCCAAAGCATTGAAAGAAGATGATCCATTGGGTGCAATTGAAAGTTTTAAAAAAGTTCTTAGTTTAGAACAAAAAGCCGGTGAAAAAGGTGATTGGGGTTTTAAAGCTCTTAAACAAATGATGAAAATCTATTTTAAAATGGAGAATTATGATGAAATGCTAGCTTGTTATAAAGAATTGTACGTATTCAATTCGAATGACTTTTATTGAATATTCAGGTTCTTCTTTTTCGTTGTTGTTGTTGTCTAGATTAACGTATATTAAATCAGCTGTAACGAGAAATGTGAGCGAAAAATCGATAAATTCAATCTTAGATTATATTTCAACATCGAAACAAATGGATTTATTACAGAATTTCTATGAAACAACATTAGGCGCATTGAAAGAAACGAAAAATGAACGTTTATGGTTTAAAACAAATTTAAAACTTGGTAAACTCTATGAAGAACAGCAGGATTATGTTAAATTACAGAAAATTCTCAAAGAATTACATAAATCTTGTCAAACATCTGAAGGTATATACAAATTGATTTTGATTTTCAATCCCAATTTTTCAATATTCATGTTCAGGTACCGATGATCAACGTAAAGGCACGCAGCTATTAGAAGTCTATGCGTTGGAAATTCAAATGCATACCGTTCAAAAGAATACAAAAAAACTCAAGCAATTATATGAACTCTCATTACATATCAAAGCTGCTATACCACATCCATTAATCATGGGTTCGTCTAGTGTTTATTTTTATGCCATAAAACAAAACAAAAAACTTGACATTTAGGTGTGATACGTGAATGTGGTGGTAAAATGCATTTACGTGAACAAGAATACGAAAAAGCGCATACGGATTTTTTCGAAGCTTTCAAAAGCTATGATGAATCAGGTTCACCACGTCGTACGACTTGTTTGAAATATCTCGTTCTTGCAAATATGCTCATGCGTTCGACCATCAATCCGTTCGATTCACAAGAAGCTAAACCCTATAAAACCGATCCTGAAATTCAAGCAATGACAAATCTCGTTGGTGCCTATCAAAATAATGATATCAAAGAATTCGAATCGATCCTACGTACAAATCGACAAGCTATCATGGACGATCAATTCATTCGTGAACATATCGAAATACTTTTACGTACGATTCGAACCAAAGTTTTAGTCAAACTTATTAAACCGTACACTAAAATTCGCATTGAATTCATCGCTCAAGAATTAAATATACCAATGGATGATGTCGAAAGTTTATTGATATCATGCATACTCGATCAAACAATAACAGGCAAAATCGATCAAGTCAATCATGTACTCGAACTTGATCAACAACAAAATATTCAAGGTTTACATCGTTATTCAGCTATATCGAAAGTATCAACACAATTGCAAAATGTTCAACATGCGATTATACAACGATTCAATTAAACATTAGTAGTATACATATACATATATATAAATATAAGTTATTTCGGTTTTAAACAGAAAAAAAAGCAAAATAAATGTTCAAACTCTTTTAAAGAGAATATCTCTGTCTTCTGTTTGGATTAGAAATGCGCGTCGAATGAATAGTCCATAGATTATCAGAAAGTCGTTCTATTTCCTTATTGCTCTAGCGAATCAGAGATAGACTTTTTCAGAGTACTCAAAATACGAATAGAAGAGAATAGGAAAAAAACAACAACAATAACAAAAATAGCAGTAAACGTTCTTTTTTCTTCTCACCCTTTGGTGTCCTTAGGTACGAAAGCAATATTACATTACATTCATTCGTGATTTTTATAACTACCAAGCAGCAGCAGCAAAGGTAAATTGGTCTATCGATGAAAATTCAATATTTAAACTTGAATTATCTCGTCAGTACATCGAGAAGATGAGTAATCCTTTTATATATATAATTAGACGCGAACATCTGTGTTGATTAAATATTTTCTCGTTTGCGTGTGTGTGTGTTTTTTTTCTTCTGGCGTGTGTGAGATTGTGTGAACCTGAGTATCGGACGTAATTGTTGAAAGAATAGAAGAAGAAAAAGAAAAAAAAATTCAGTTTAGTTAGCGAGAGAAAAAAAGAAAGAAAGAAGAAAAAGAACCTTAGTTAACACTGTTATCGTCTTGAAAATCTTTCATCAAAATGAACGGTCATGCGAAATCAACGACTCATCGATGTTTTGATACGCATCCACATCAATGGCATCATGCTATGAAGGTTAGGAGAAATCAGAAATTTTCTTTTTTTAATTTTTACAGAAAAATAGATTGTTTTTCTTCGTGTTTTTTCCTTCGTCTTATAAAAAAAATGTCAATTTTAAATTCTTTAGATTTCTTTTTTTTCTTGTTCGTGTTTTTCTCTCTTTCTCTTGTTTGTAAATAATGAGTTTAAAACGACCGAATGAAAATGGCAGTTTGGTACCTATCGGTCCTCAACCACCATATAAACAAGCTCGAACAAATGAAAATCAAATCGTAGCCGTACGTGCACGTACATCAAAATTAGCCGCACCCATTATGCTATTACAAGGACATGAAGGCGAAGTATTTTCATGTAAATTTCATAGCGATGGTGAAATCATGGCATCAGCTGGTTTTGATCGAAAAATATTTTTATGGAATGTCTATGATCAATGTTATAATTGGTTCGTTTTGGCCGGACATGGCGGGGCAATTATGGAAATTCAATGGAGTCCCGATGGAAGTGAATTAGCGTCATGTTCGACTGGTAAATCGATTCTCAATTAAATATTGACGAATAAAAATTTCGATTTTTAGATAAACTATCCTATATTTGGGATATAACAACATGTCAACGTGTAAAAAAGCTAAAAGGTCATGAATCATTTGTTAATTCAATTGGTTATTCACGTCTTGGCAAAGATATGATCTGTACAGGTTCAGATGATGGTACAGTTAAAATTTGGGATCGACGTACGCGTGGTGAAGTGATGACATTTACATCGACCTATCAAGTTCTTGCATGCTGTTTTAATAATTCATCGGACGCTGTCTTTTCCGGTGGAATTGATAATGTTATTAAAATGTGGGATTTACGAAAAAAAGATGTTTCATTGAAACTCGAAGGTCATCTCGATAGTCCAACAGGTCTCGAATTGAGTCAAGATGGTTCATATTTAGCATCGAATGCAATGGATTCAACAATACGTATTTGGGATATTCGACCCTATTTCAATGGAGTCGATCGTTGTGTTAAATTATTTCAAGGACATCAACATAATTTCGAAAAGAATCTTCTACGTGTTGCTTGGTCACCCGATGGCAAACGTATATCATGCGGTAGTGCCGATAAACATGTTTACATTTGGGATGTGCCAACACGAAAACTTCTCTATCGTTTACCGGGACATCTCGGCAGTGTAAACGAAGTTGATTTCCATCCAAATGAGCCCATTATCGCATCGGGTTCATCAGATAAAACCGTTTTTCTCGGTGAAATCGAACCATAAATCTGTTTTCTTTTGTACATGTTTACAAACTGTACGACAAATTTTTTCTTTTTCCTCTTTTTTGTGTGTATGCGTACCTATATGTCTGTCTGTCTATGAGATCAAATGAAAACATGTTGTTACAAAAAAAATTATATGAAAAAAAAACTAACACCAAACGTCTTTTTTTTGTTAATTTAGATGGATCTTCGTAATAAACTCAAAAAGGAATTGAAAAACGGCGATTCGGGCCAAAAGAATCACTATCAAAATCAATCGTTTGCTGATACAGCTGTCAATGCACTTGAACAAAAAACTTTACTCGACATCGATTCTGAACCGTAATTAATCAACAACTATCTCAAGCAGAAATTTTCTCTTTTTTTCCTATATTTAGATGGAACATTCGTCATACGAGTATCATCTGTACTTTAGGTATTTAAAAAAAAAAGATATTTCTTTTGGATCGAAATTGATTTTTGTTTCATCTTAGGACCTGCATCACAAAGTGTTGAAATGCTATTGAAAATGATCGATGCTGGAATGAATATTGCACGTTTGAACTTTTCACATGGATCTTATGAAGTAATATTCGAGAAAAAAACAATAGAACACGCTTATCTTTCGACTTTTGATATTTAGTATCATCAACAAAGTATCAATAATGTTCGTTTGGCTGAACAACAAGCCAGTAAAGATGGTCAATTTCGTGCTATTGCCATTGCATTGGACACCAAAGGTCCAGAAATTCGTACTGGTGTTCTAGCTGATGTACGAGAATCTTAGTTTAAATGAAATCTTTCGATTTGTTGGTTTTGTCTAGGGAGTTAATAGTGAATTGGACTTAAAAAATGGCGTGATTGTTCGTGTCACGACTGATCCACAATATGCAGACAAATGCACAAAAGATAATCTCTATGTTGATTATAAAAATATTACACAAGTTATTAAACATGGCAATCGAATTTTTATCGATGATGGTCTTATTTCTTTACAAGTTCAAGAAGTTGGTTAGTTGAATTTACAAAACAAAATGCACTAGAACACATGAGAGAACATTTTTTTTCCTTCTATCGAATAGGTTCAGATTATCTTGTTTGCGAAGTTGAAAACGGTGGTATGTTAGGCAGTCGTAAAGGTGTTAATTTGCCAGGTGTACCAATTGATTTACCGGCTGTATCGGAAAAAGATAAAGAAGATCTTGCTTTTGCTGTTAAAAATGACGTACGAAACGAAGTTCTCGAGATGAAAATCAGAAAAAATTTGTTTTACATTTGTGTAGCTTGATATGGTCTTCGCTAGTTTCATTCGTGATGCTGAAGGTGTTCGTGTTATTCGAGAACTTCTTGGTGAAAAAGGCAAAAACATTCAGATCATTGCAAAAATCGAAAATCATCAAGGAATTCAAAAGTAGATCAACAAAAGAAAATCGAACGCATTCGACATTTGTTTTCATCTAGTTTCGATGCCATTCTCGAAGAAGTCGATGGTATCATGGTTGCTCGTGGTGATATGGGCATTGAAATTCCTCCACAAAAAGTTTTCGTTGCACAAAAAATGATGATTGCCAAGTGTAATCAAGCCGGTAAACCAGTTATTTGTGCCACACAAATGTTAGAGAGTATGACGAAAAATCCTCGACCAACACGAGCCGAAGTCAGCGATGTGGCTAATGCTGTGTTGGATAATGCCGATTGTATTATGTTGTCAGGTGAAACAGCAAAAGGCAAATATCCTGTTCAATGTATTCAATTGATGCATGAAGTAATTTCGAATGGTGACAACAGAGAAATAGAGAGGGAGTTGTGTGATTTAGATCGCTCGAGAAGCTGAAGCTTGTTTGTTTCATCGAGAACTTTTCGAAGATCTTCGTTATTTTACTAAACCGCCATTGGTAATTGGATTCATTTGTTGTTTTTTGAATAATTGCGTTTTCGTAGGATCAAATGCAATCAACTGCTATTGCTGCAGTTGAAGCTGCATTTCGAAGTTTTGCTAAACTTATCGTTTGCTTGACTCATTCAGGACGGTGAGTTTACCAATGAAATCCTAATTGAATCGCTTATTTCGCTTCGATTAGATCTGCTCGTTTGATTGCTCAATATCGTCCTCGTGCTGTCATCATGGCCGTGACACGAAACTTGAAAACAGCTCGACAAGCTCATTTATATCGAGGTTGTTGTCCAGTTTATGTCGTTAGTAAGTTTGTTCGAAATTGATTTATCATCAGAAAAAAAAAACAAAATATTTCGTTCTTTTCTAGCACAACGAAGTAAGCACAAAACTAATAAATAAAAGAAATTGATTTTCACTAAAAATCAAATCATGATTAAATTCACTTGCTTTTTTTGATCAAATAGAAACCGCATCACAGGCAAATTTAGCTGCACTTCAAGGTGATTGTAAACTTTTATGTTGACTTACTGAATCTTTGCCTTTCTATTTCTAGTTGCTGAAGGTGTCAATCCAGATAGTAAATTCGATTGAAAACAAAAATTTTCAAAGAAAAAAACAAACAAAACTGTCCTTTCACATTTTCAGACATCGATCTCGAAAAACAACACGAACTCTTATTCAGACAACATCATATTTCAGCAACTCAAGCCTTAGCTATGAGCGATTGGTTACTCGATGTTGATGCTCGTGCTATGGATGCGATTCGAGCTGGTAAAGAACGTGGATTCGTTTCGACTGGTGATGCAGTTATTGTTGTTACCGGATGGGTAAAAACAAAAAAAACATTATCGATATTATTTTTCTCACTTTATTCGTCTTTTTTAGCGTCCGGGTTATGGTACCACCAATACATTACGTATCATCTATGCAGATTAGACTGACATTCGATTCAGAATTATTCTCATTTGACAAAATCAACACGTTCCTGTCTCTTAAACCCGCCCTATGCATTTCGCGCATTAAACAATTCAGTCTCATTTATTCAACTCAAACAATATTTTTGCATAACCTGCAGCTTGTCTTTTCTTTTTCTGGAGGCAATTTTCTCTATTATCTATTTACTCAATTCTATTTTTTATTTCGTCTTAGTACACTAACTAGAAACAGTGTCGTTATCGTACAAATCAATCAAACAAAACCACTATATTTTCTTGTCAAACCATTTAGTAACTTCTTAGTTGAATAAAACACCTCTATAGTCAGAATGAATAAATACATACAATTCCAGTTCGTTTTCTTTTAGCCCAACCAGTCATACTACTTAAATATTAATATTCAAAGAAAAATGCATGCTATCAATAAAATCATTACAGAAAAGTATGAAAAAAAAAGTTAAATCTATTTGCATATCACTTGAAAGCGAATATCACAAAACTTTCATCTATAATATCCATTGACTACTTGTCAACGACAAGATGTCTATGTATACATTGACCAAAAAAAACACGCGTCAACGTTTGCTTGTTGATTAAAAGATAATGACTATTAATCAATGAAAATGTGAAAATAGTCAACGGTAAAAATCTATTGATTAGATTGAAAAATCGAGATAGTGCCTATTTTTTATTTATTGATTGATTAATAGAACGACAATTCATGCAATGCAAAAAAAAGATTTCAATATCCAATGATTTGATCGAAAGAAGAGAAGAATATTAGGAGCCAATACAAATTTTCTTCTTCTTTCCTCTTTCTCTTTCTCCTTGAACGAGATTTCCTGTTTCTCTCGTTTTTTCTCTCGTTCTTTTTTCTATCATCGTCTTCCTCCAATGGAATGTAAGCTCATATATATATATATATATATTGAGCTCAACAGCAAACTATATTTTAAACATTGTCTAAGTCTAATACAGCTACATCGACATGTCTTCAATTTTCCCGACTTGGCTTACTGATGCAATGCTGCTTCATCGTAAAACCTATAATGCCGAGCAAATGAATGGAGATCTTTCTGGTAAATCAACTCTCTCTCTCTCTCTTTAGTAAAGATTCATCGTCATCAATTGATTTGATTTAGCTGATCGTCTGAAATATTTTCTTGGCGTTCAATATTATAATAGTTTACTTTCACCAACAGTCTTAAATCTTTCTTCATCAGGCACAAGTGAAAAATCCGAAAAAACCGAAGACGAAGAAGAAACTGACGAAACCGATACATACAAATGTAATGAATGTGACAAAGATTTTTCAACATCTCACGGTCTTGAAGTTCATGTACGTCGAACACATTCATCGGAATTAAAACCCTATTCATGTGATTTATGTCCGAAAACATTCGGTCATGCATTATCACTCGCTCAACATCGAACAACACACACACAAGAACGTTGTTTTCAATGTAAAACATGCGGCAAATGTTTTAAACGTTCGTCAACATTATCAACACATTTATTAATTCATTCGGATACTCGACCGTATTCATGTACACATTGTGGCAAACGTTTCCATCAAAAATCTGATATGAAAAAGCATACATATATTCATACGGGTAAATTTCACTTTCTTTAGTTCTTTATTTGCCATGATCACACAATTAACCAGATGTCAAAAAAGAATCTCTCATGAGAAACATACAGACGATAGCCACTTTTTTTTGCTCGCACTCTGTTAAAGCATTCTTAAAGAAGTTTCTGTTTAAATATTCAAGGAGCACGAATAATCAGCCTAACAGATCATATTCACACATTCAGACAGATTCTCGTCAATAGATTCAATTGACTTTATTTTACACCATTCTCACGAGAGATAAATCGAGCGGATCCTGATAAGATGAAAAACTTATCATCGATTGTTGTCGTTTCTTTCTTTTTTTTGTTCAATTGCATTCAACCGAACAGAATGAATATTAAAATAACAGGGGAAATTTAAGTAAAAGTTGACTTTCTTTGTTTTGTTATAGGCGAAAAACCACATAAGTGTATTGTTTGTGGCAAAGCTTTTTCTCAATCGTCAAATTTGATTACACATAGTCGAAAGCATACGGGCTTCAAACCATTTCAATGTCATAAATGTTTACGTGCATTTCAACGAAAAGTTGATCTACGTCGTCATATTGATACACAACACGGTGCCGAATATTTACACGAAAATTTATCATTGAAAACAGCGAATCAACATGCACATCCAACCAATCATGATACAACAAGTTCAACAGGCAAATTCGGACCGATTGGATCTTTGATCCAAGAACTTGCTGCTCGTCACTAGACACATACACATACACAGACACGCATTCTAATTAACTTTGCATGATTATGATTATTATTTTTTGTGTCTCTCTTTCTTTTTTCTCCTTTTCGTCTTCATGTATAAAAAAAAATCTATTGGAAAAGAAAAGCAAAACGATGATCCATATGTTTAGGTGTTAAATTGAGAGAACGAAAGGCGGTGACGAAAGAAAGTGTGAGCAACCATCTGGATAGATTCGAACGAGAGATATGAAAGAGAAAAAAAAATCTTGATTGACAATTGGAAACAATAGGTGTGTGTGTTAACTACTATTTTATTATGCATCACAAATCTAGCAGGAGAGAAGATTATTAATTTCACATCGATTTTGTGACTAAAACTCATTTTTTTCTACAGAACAACAGGAACAAGTCTATTAATCAGAGGACAATCTACAACTGCTTTTTTTTCTCTCTCTCTCTTCGTCTGTCTGATGTCTTTGTTTCCTGTATTTTAATCTTCGATTCATAATCGAATCTGTCAAATGAAAAAAGAAAATAAATAAATGCTTACGGCACAGACTTGCCTATCATCATTTGAAATCAAAAAGATGACTCTCATGTGTTTTTTTTTCTATTCTTTCTCGTTAGCAGGTGTTTAACACGAGATATACGCGCGTGCAATGATCATCGTGCTCGTTACAATATGGTGAATTGTTGCTGATCGACCGATGATGATGATGAAGAAGAAGAAAAAACTTTGACAAGTTGTGTCTTCGAAGCCTCGAGGCATGAAATTGTGAACAGTCAGAAAAGAAACACAAAAAAGATTCATGAATATGCCAGTTGCTTTGTTTAGCTTGCGGGAAAAGACAAATGAAAACTAATAAGAATTTTCGATTACACATTTCTTTTTCTCGTCATGATAAGTTTTGATATGTGTATATTTTTTGATAACAACATTGATCAATAAGTCAATATTTGATCTTGAACATATAACATAATAATATATCTACACCCACTCAAGAGACTAGCGCATGTTAAAGAAAAAGAAAGAAATGAAGATGATGATGATGAGGAAAAATCTACACATTGTTGACGAACTCATCTTCCATCACTCGTTCGATTACAGAAAGCAATCATCAACGATTTAAATCCCTTGTGTATGTCGAACAGCAAACATTTCTTCTTTTACTTCCATTTTTTATTAGTTCCAACTCGAGGTTCGAAGAGAAAGAAAAAATATAATCGAAAGAGCGATGACGACGATGATGATGTTCAACATACGCGACATTTTTTTTTGCTGATGTTGACACGAATCATTCAGTGATTAGGTTAATCAAACGCTTAAGAATAAAAAATATCTCATATCAAGATGATTAGATTTTCTCATCGACATAATGAACAAAATTGTGTCTAATCGAATCATTAGTTTATGCAGGAAAAAAAAACTTCGGATTAAGAATGCAGTGTATTTTCCATTTTATTAATATGAATGTTTATACAAATATGACCTATCCTTGAAAAATTGCAAATACGATGTGTATAAAAGAGCAGAGAAAAAAATTGCAGTTGCTGTTATGTCATGGCACAATTACGAGATATTCAGTTAGTTTTATATTGTTTTCAAGATGGTTTTTAACAAAAAGTAGTAACAGATGGCGAATAGAGAAGACGAGTGATGTTTAGTTTAAGTTAAACCTGCACGTGTGTCTCAGTGCTTGATATTGCATTTTTTACTTAAGATGATGAATAACTAAACATTTTTTATTTTTGTTTTTGCAAGAATCGTTCTTCTTTTTGGTATATTTTATTAATCTTTTTCTTTTTATGTTTTGTTTTTCTTTTTTCTCTCATGCCAATTGAACAGAGCAAAAAAAAATCGATCATTGATGACAAATACAATTGGCACATTTGAAAAAGAAAAGAAAAATAGCCGTTGTTGATTATTCAAAAACGAAAAACGCGGAGAACGTTGTTATTTCTCTTGAATTTAACCGAAGATATCGAGACCACCCATATCGTCATCATCGGATTCGGGTTCGGGTTTTTTCGCTTCTTCTTTGGCGGCTGGTTTAGCAGCAGCTGGAGCTGCGCTAGCTGGAGCAGCTGCAGCGGCGAATTTCGATGGATCTTTCAAGAATTCTTTCAACTAAACGAGAGAAACATCAGTTAGAATCGCGAATAAATCAAAGTCAGAAGAGAAGGAGAGAGAGAGAGAAAAAAGAAAACGGACTTCAGAACGCTGTTGGATATGGTTGTTGTTCATCACTAACTGAATCAGTAGCAGAACTGGAAAAGTGTATTCATCATTTATCCGTTTTTATCTTCTCTCTGACAGGTAGATTCGAACCAATGAATTCGAATCATTTCAACCATTCAACTAATTTGTAACTTACAGTTTTAGCTTGTTCGAATTCGACATCAGTTTCGGCAGCCAAAGCAAGTAGTTTTTTAAATCCACCAAGTAATAAGTGTGGTGCTGATGCTTGATTGGGATAGTTGATACCGAGCGAAAATGCTGCGAGACGTTGAACACCTTGACTGAATTTGGCACGTAAATCAGCTGGCTTAATGTCAAGAATGGCTGGTTCGTAGCATGAACCGGAGTCATAGACTAAAAATTCATTCGGTCAATGATATGTTCAAAGAAAATCTGCAAATTCTACCTTGACGGATGATGAGACCATAACTGAATGGTGAAATGTTTAACATGTTAAGTAAGGTGGCTTCACTTGCACCGACTTTATCACCAACTTTGATTAGATGGACGTCATTCTACAATGTTGAATTGCGAAATTCGGTTATTTTCTTACATAACAAGATAACGAATGAAGAAAAAAAGTTTGCTCAATATCGAAAAAGATGACAAATTTTCGTTTCCCTCTAATTCTCTATGAGAAAATATCTAACGTACAATAATTTCAATTGTACCACGAGTAATTTTCGTTGGAATTTGAAGTGCTTGAAAGAAACTTGTCTTTTCCGGACCTAAACTTGTTACTTGAGCAGGAATAGTAACATCAACAGGTGCAATAGCACCAGCACGGGCTGGAGCAGCGACCTTGTTTTCCAAAAGTTTTTCACGAATAACGCTCAAATCTTCTTTGGTAAAAACGAAGCCGATGTTTTCATAGACATGTGGTAATAATTTTTCCAAATTGCCGTTTTTCGCTACTTGTCCACGAATTGTTTTTCGCATCATTGTATTTTTTCCCATAAGAATAACTAAAAAAACGAGTTTTTTTTATGAACATATCAATCGAAAACTGTCGTACCAGCATGTCCACGAAGTGAAACACGAATTTTTTGCATTTGTCGTGAACCAACGTTGTCAGCGCCAACAACAAAAACTTTCGGATATTCATCCAAGTATTGCTAAAACGAGAAAGGCAAAAGAAACAGTTAGTTTTCACGAAGCTCTCAGATTCGCGTGCTATTCTCAACGTTTCCGAAGAAACTCAGAATTGCAGAACACATTAGAAAAAACAAACAAATAATCATCATCGAGCTTACCGTTAAACGCATGGTGTATTTAGCTTTCCAGGTTGAACGATCTTCTTTTACCATTTTTGCTGTTTTTTTTGTTATTTAATTCGTAATCTAAAGAAGAAAAAAAAATGCAGATCGTTTCGAAAAGGCAAAATGTTTTTTAAAGGCAAGTTGTTCAGAATGAAAATGACGAACAACATTCGACGATATATCGGCCTCCATTGAGATAAACAAATAAACAATCTATGGAATAAATACGAAAAGGTTTTTGGACAGGCGAAAAAAATTTTTTTTTCTCATCTCATTTTTAAAAAAATAAAATCTCGATTTTTTTTGTATTTTAAAAATTTATTCTTTTTATAATTTCGAAAAAAATATGTTCACGCATTTCGAGACAACAAAAAGTATGTGGAGGTTAACCGAAGATTCGAATGGTGAATTGACCAATGAAATGTGCGCCACTCGAATTCTCTCAGTGTGTGCTGCTGCTGCGATGAAATCGATTGACAACTATGGCACAAATTGACATGGCCACGTTCGATTCGGAAACAACCAAAAGTAAATCATTACCGATTTTAAATAAATCCGAACGGCCAAAACGTGAATGTCGAACACGTAAACGACCGTATGAACTCGAACAATACACAAGTAAACGTTTGAAATACGATCAAATCGAGGTTGGTGGTGGTGACGAGCAGGATGAAAATTCTTGTGTATTTACATTGACAAATTCCGATTCGGAAGACGAAAATGAAACAGAAATCAACGATGAAAATAAACAATTAGATGACAATAGTGATTTCGAAGATATTGAAGACGAGACAAACTATGTTCAATATTGTCGAATATCATCGGATCAACAACGATACACGCCTGTTGTTTATAATCAAACTATTCTTCAACAACAACAAAGTTTAACTCGACATTCCAAACGATTAATATCGCAATTTAAATATTTTTATGATCATGGCCTACGAAAATCTATTCAAACAACTGACTGTTCATCAATGGATATCATCGAAGATAATGCCGACGAGAAATTTCGAGCTGAATTTAAAAATACATTCAATCGTCTTGATCTGTTCAAACAGGGCTATTGCGTTCTATCCAACGAGCCATTTGCATTTTATTCCTTATGTTATTTATGCGGTTCATTAGGTTCAAATGATCTTATCTATTGTCAATCATGTTGTGAAGGTTATCATTTCAATTGTTTAAATGATTACGAACAACCACGTGCAAATCTTTCATCACAAAATTGGCTTTGTCCAAATTGTAATGTTTGTACAATATGTGGTTTATTAACAAGTAAAATCAATCAAATCGAACCGTTAATATCTTGTTATGATTGTCAGAAAACATTTCATTTGAAATGTTTGAAAAAAACGGCATCATCAACGGATGAACAATATATTGAAATATTTCAAATGACAAATAATAATTCCGTTGTTTCACAATCACGTTTAATGAATAGTTATTTATTGAATCATATTTGGTTTTGTCCAACATGTGTACATTGTGATTGTGGAGAGAAATTATATTCCAATGAACGAAATCTTCTTTGTTTAACACGATATTTTTCGACGCAAATGTGTTTCGATTGTTTCAATCAATTGAAAATTCTTCGTATTGAAAAACATGATCAAATTGATAAATGTTTATTTTGTGAGAAATTTATTGAACAAATTTCAACTAAAGATAAATCACTTTGGTCATTGCTACGATGTACAAAATGTCAATATCGTTTTCATTCGAAATGTGACGGTTATTTTCCTGAAGATCTACCGATTTTAACGCAAATGAAACTCAATCTTATTTGTTCGAAATGTGATCGACAACAACATGATTTTATTCGACAACAATTAAATCAAATCAAACAAACTATTCTCGACAATCTCTCCATTGATCTTTCAAATATCTTTCAATTAATTTCACATCAACAAATCGAAACCTATTTTCAATCTCTCAATAAATATCATCAAAAATATTTTCAATCGATTCATCTTGAATTCTTTCTCAATGATTTATTATATCTTATTCGACGAATATTTTCATCAACAGATTTACAATGTTGGCAAGGCGTCATCGATGGTTGTATACGTCGACAATGTCCATGGTTTCAATCGAAAGCTTATCTAACAAATATCAAATCCATTCATGCCTATCAACCAATACCATTCGATGATCATACATATGTGAAACAAAATCAATATCAACTATCAACAAATTCGCTACTAAATCGTCTCGAAAATCTTTCGACAAATTCCTTTCAGAATTTTCATCAAAATGATACGAGAAAATGTCAACTTTGTGATACATTATCGGATAGTCAATGTTCAATTATTGGCCGTTTAATATCATTCGGTATTAATCAATGGGTACATGTCGGTTGTATACTTGCGGCCTATGCAAAAAATCTCGATCAACCACCGTATATTCTTCGAAATATTCGTGAAACAATACAACGTTGTCAAAATAAATATACATGTGTTTTATGTTCGAAATTAGGTGCTAGTGTACATTGCTTTGAAAACGAATGTTATCAACGTTTTCATTGCCATTGTATACAAAAATATTATGCCAAACAAGATCAAACATATGTTCAAACATTAAATATTAAAAATGGTTTCCTACCGAATTTAACAACATTATGTTTGAAACATAATGGTTTGAAAACATTGAATAACGATTTGTTAAATGATGAAGAAATGAAAAATGCACATTCGAAAATCAAATATATCAATCCATTATCAACTGTCTATGGTGATCTATCGAATAATACGAGTGAAATTTATTTAAATAAAATCTATCTTTGTATTGGCTCATTACAAATTGAATCCGTCGGTAATTTCGATTATCAAATCAATAAAATCTCGGACAATTATATTTATAATCAAACATATCCGAATGATTATCGTGCATCGAGATTATTTTGGAGTATAGATAATCCACAGAAAATCATTCGATATTATCTTCATATTGAAGTCAATCAAACATATCATACAAATGAAATCAATCATCGAATTCAAGTCTATCCATGCGATGAAAAACAAATGACGATCGAAAATCTCTACGAACAATGTCGAATATTCTTTCGAAAATATCAACAACAAATCGATGAACATTATAATACAATTGAAGAACTTTGTCAGAAAACAACGGTGAATAAAAAAGGTCAAGCCAATCAAGCGAATTCGAAGAAGAAAAATAGTACAAGTACGATTGCATTGTTCTTGTTGCTCTTCTTTTTTTTTTCTATTAAAAAATAAAAATTTCTAATTCATAGCGGGTACCGGTACAACTCGACGTATTCCAAAAGCAACTCCGTCGTGTGTCAAACGGCAAACACCTAAAGCAGCATTGAAGAATGTTTCTCGGCCACGAAATCGTTTTGCTAATGAAAAAACACTTGCCAATTCGAAGCCCAATGAAACACCGTCGAATCTATTCGCCAATGATTATTTAAAAACAACGAATGTTTCACAATTTGCACTTGCACTCGTTCAAGCATTGAGACATGTTGGTCACTCAACAAAAATGTAGAACTAGACAACAAAAACAGAAATCTTATTCGTAAATATTGAATTCATTTTGTTTTAGACAACAAGATTCGAATGCTAATGTCGTCTATACAACAACAGACAAAACGAATAATGATATTCTATTGAAACAATTACTCAAGAATATAACTGTTCCACAGCAATTGAATGGTAAGCAATGATAAAAGAATTGATTGATGATTGTCTTCTATTTCTCAAGATTCTCCGACAACTGATAACACAACAAAAACCATATTCATTCCTCAAGTTGACGGTTCAATCGACGACGATGAATCCGATGATCTTCAAATAACTTCATCGATTCTCAATTCTCTCATCGAACAGATCACAGCCGAACGTATTCGTACGGATAGTGCAAATTCAATGGATCTATCCGATTACATCACTTGTCCACCGCAAACCAATGTCACTCCCATATCACCAGCTCAAATTCACGAATCAAATGTATCATTCGATGTTATTAAATTATATAAACAATGGTTGAAAACCAATTTCCTATCAGTTAAATTTACTATTCGAAATGACGATGGCTACGAAACAATAGCCGATGATTTAGACGAAGCATGGTCGGAAATTATCCGTTTAATATGTCATTCACGTGACGATCAAAATTTCGAACATATACCGATGACAAATGAACAATTGAATGGTCATCAAATGTTTGGCCTCACAAAACCGATTGTCAATTCGATTCTCACTCAATTGTATGCTAATGAACAAACGAATGAAACAATATGTTTACCATTATCATCGATATCAACGAATGTGAATGTCAACGAGAATAATTTGAAGAAAAATACCAATCTTATTGGTTCGAGATCGAACGTTTACGAAAGAAAGACTCGTGAGAGACAACGATTCGGTTGGTTATTAAATCAAAGTCGGAAGATTGATTATGCTGTCAAGTCATTCGAAATTGACAGTGCACTTTATCATGCTAGGTAAGACGAACGAAATTGCTTTTCCATATAATTTCCTGATCAAAAAATTTCCCGTCGTTTTTTTTTTTATTTCTAGACGAATTCTTCTCGAAGAAGCCTCAGTTAGTCTACGACTTTATCATTTACATTATTTTTCTGAACGTGCATTACTTGTTGGCTCATCACCGATACATGGCTGCGGCTTATTTACGCTGGTTGATTTAGTCGAAGGACAAATGATTATTGAATATACAGGTGAAGTCGTTCGACCGTGTTTAACCGATAAACGTGAACGAGAAAATGAAGGAAAAGGTTTTGGTTGTTATATGTTCACAGTTGATTCAATGAATGTCATCGATGCTACACATCGAGGAAATAAAGCTCGATTTATCAATCATAATTGTCAAGTAAAATACACAAATAAATACTAGTTGTTGACTGATATTTATGTATTTTGTTTTTAGCCAAATTGTTTTGCTAAAACAGTTTTATCTGGTGGTGTTAAACATATAGTTATCTATGCTTTGAAAGATGTGCCTCGTGGGTCCGAATTAACTTATGATTATTCATTTCCTGAAGAAGATATTAAAATTCCTTGTCATTGTGGTACAACACAATGTCGAGTTTATTTGAACTAATTCTACGATCTATTTGTATATATGATATATGTTCATGTTCCTAGTCATACATATTTTTCTTTTTTTTCCTTCTCATGTATGAATGTATTTTGTTCCTCTTCTTCTTCTTCTTCTTCTTTTTTTTTGGTATATGTGTATTATAGAAATAGATCAAACGAATAAAAAAGCAAAAGATTAAGTTGTTTATTAAAAAGGAAAAAAAACTATCTATAGACTTATCATTAGATAAAAAAAAATTCATGCTAAATCGAGGTCTTGAAGCTTTTTTAATTATATTTATTTAGTGATGTGTAAATATCATTTCCGATGAAATGATTGATCGAAAAAAATGACCTTTGTTTTGTTTTCTAATGTAGTATCATTTATGTTAATCATCGATGAGATAGTATTCGTAAGAAATCGAATTAATTCAATTGAATTAGACTTCCCAAAAAGAAAATTATTTCGGTTCATATTGAACAACACAATATGTTGTTTTTTGCTAATATATAAAACAGAAAGTACTTCTTTTGATGAAAACATATGTTCATCGATAAAATATTAAATAAAAGATCGGTTAACTATTCTGCATAGTCGTTTACTATTTTTGAATAAATAATTATATTGTTTTTCAAATAGAAAAAAGGATTTTATAGTTCAAACCAATGAATTCTATTGTGCATGTTTACTGTCAGAGAAAATTTTCAAAATTATACTTTTTTTATATTAATTATGTGTCAATCATGAAATTATTTTAATGAAATATCCAGATAATATAAATGACAGTTTGCTTTCCTTTTTTCTTTCTTAACTCGACCAAGAAAAGAATTAATAAAAGAAATGAATTGTGATAATTGCAAAAAGAAGAAGAATAGAATTATTCCAGGGTAGATATAGTTTTGCTAATTTCGAGTCCTCGAGAAAAACAGAAAGAAAATTCTTTTTTTAGTGTTCAAAAGAAAAAGAATTCTAGTTTTCTTTTCTTTCGACAAAAGATAATGGGATTGCACGAGATTGACTTAACAAATCTCTTCGTCGAGCTGTCGAAAATTTCCAATACTACCAAGGCAGACAACGAGCCTGAACATTTTTTTTTTCTTCTTCTTTTCTCGTTCAAGTAGCGAGGACAACAAACCAGAGTTAGAATAGAACATGAAAGACCGCCTACTCCGGCAAATATATCTAATCATGCGCAGTTTGATTATATGTGTTTTCTATCGAGATCGAGCCGTTTTTTTCCTCTTCTTCCTTCGGCTCCGTCGTCTCATTTCAAAGAATTTTCTTCCTGCTACAAGTAATGAAGAGAGAGAGAGAAAAAAACGCAAGAAAGAACGACAAAAACAACGACAATATTGAACGATATATATATTTATTATTAAAGAGAAGGAAAATGCTCGCACACACGTTTGACTCCACTCTAGTTTAATAATACGAAGAATGTCGAACTTATTCTTATTTTTTTCCTTCTTTCTCTCATTTTTTTGTTCTCGTTCTATTCTCGCGTCTATTTCGCATATATAAATACATTTGTTCCTTCGCTCAGAACTTGTTTCCATCTAAGTTTCTTGAACGAGCAACGATTATTAACGTAGGATCAATCATAAACAAGGAAAAGCACAATAATCTCACCCTCAAATTTCAGATGGCGTCAAAAGAATTTTTTGTTATCATGGGATTTTGTTTAGTGCTTATGAATATTATTGTTCAATCGGCTCCAATTGAGAGTTTGTTGAATGATGAATTTTTTATTAATAATAATATTATTATATTGTTTTCTTAATCTTCTTAGCTGTTCAATCATCAGACGAGAAAAAACAGACTATCGAAAATGTAATTCAACCGGAAACAGCACCGGCATCTCTAAGTTCAAGTACATCAGATTTGACAAGCACTCTCTCTCAAGATTCATCAATAAATAATATTCAAGAGAAAAAAAAACGTTCGACATTTATCGATCAATTGGATGTTCCGTTGAATGATGAAAATGATTATTTAAATAATGATGACATTGTTGACAATGACAATGAACATGTTTTGCATGCAAATATCAAAGAAACATCTGCGCAAATTCATGATAATGTCGATAGTAAATGAACTTTGTTTTTTTTTGTTTCTAATCATGTTCAATAACTAAATGCAAATGTTTGACTTTAGAACTAGTTGATACCGATGATTCGCGAATATTTTCCGATATTCAAATGACACCATTTAATTTACAAAACATTCGTCAACGACGACAAATCCAATTAAATGAACAATCATCACAAAGACATAAACGTGCTTTATCACCATACGAGTTCTTCGATACGGACTCGGTAAGAGAATTCAATGAAAATAACAGAGGATAGATTATCTCGTCAAGTTTCATTTGCCTATCATTAGAAAAAGAAAAGAAGAAGAAAAAATATATATTTCTAACGAGAGATTATTAATGCCTATCAATCTTTTACTAAAAGATCTTATTCTCTCTAATGTATTCTAGTATTATGGTCCATATGCAGATTTAATGGAACAACAAGAATATGACCGTCCGATGCGTTCATTTGCGTAGGCATTTGTGTGTATTTACCATTGATCGGAGGAAAACTTCGGTTGTTGTTTTCGTTTTTAGACCGATCTATTGGTATCCAAATGTTTATCAACGAAGTGTTCGTTCGGATTTAATTCCATCCTATTATGAATCATCTGAATTGCCAAGTTTCTATTCGAGTGGAATTGAAAACGAAATAGAGGATGACGATGACGACGACGACGACGACGACGACGATGATGATGAATCAGATGACAATCCTGGTTAGATTACGAAAAAAATCGCATATACACACAGTATTTCATTGTTTTTCTTTTCTTTTTTTTTAAATTTAAGTTCTGTTATTCGACGATGACAATGCTTATGAATCAAATCGTTATCCGATTCTCATTCCATCATCGAATTTAGTGTTTAGTAATGATGATTTACAACAACAATATAATCCAATCGAATATCCTATCGATGAAGATTATCAATCAAGTTTTAACCGAGATGATGATGATGATGATGATGATGGTGAACAATATGGCTTGTTTAATTCTAATGACAGTCCATATTTTGTATGATAAGACTCGAGTCAAATTGAATATGACTTTCTTTTTCTTTTTCCTTCTTATTAGACTCGTTATGGACCAGCTGACACTTATTTTTAATTGAAGCAATGTAAGTAGTGTTCTGTGTTTATCAGTTGAAAAAAATCGCAGCTCTAATTTTTATTTGTTTTAGAATTTTAATAACACTAATGGATGGTGAATAAACATAACCAAATGATTTTTCCTTTGTTTTTTATTTATGAAAATAAAAAATAAAACTAATTTATCGTTCAAAAAAAGAAAAGGAGAAGAAGGAGAGAGAAGAAACATTGTTTTTTATTTAATAGAATATCTCACAAGTCTATTGCTTTGTTTCGTTTATATCGATCATTATTCACACAATTTTCAAAATGAAGATCTCGTTTTTATGCATCGAATATATCGCCTAAGGTACTTCACGTATGTTGATTTTGTTTGAGAAGAAGAAGAAAAAAGAGTGTGCACAAATAAAACAACATGGAGAATACAAACTCAAGCTATGTATCTATTTGTGAAATTTGCCAGATTAGTTATGGATTCAGTTCGGAAGAGAAACGTTCGATTATAGTCATGGTTGTATTCTGTGGTCTAGCATTGATATCATGTTATGTTGGTGTACTTTGGTACGCTTTTCTAGCGCGTTACATATCGAATGATATTGTCGAAACGATTCATATAAATGGTGCATTTCATCATGATGATATTCAAAATGAAGATCAAGGCAAAAGTAACTTAAATGAAATAGAAAAACCAGCAATTATTCAAATGGAAAATGAGGCACGATTTTAATTTGAGTGCAATGCTCGTTCTTTTTTTCTTTTTCTTGTTTTCTATGCGCGTTTCATTAGAGTAGAAGACAAGAACCTATTCATACGAAATAAACAGGAAATATCCAATAACTAAACATCGAAATTATTAGATGATGTGTAGTTGTGTTCATGTAGAAAATATATCGTAGATGGAATTCAAATTGCATAAAGGAAATTGAAATAAATATAATCTTTGAAGTAGACGAAGATATTATCCATCGAGACAGAGAAAAAATTTTTTTAATTAATTCAAGCAGACGAATAAAACAAGAAACAAATTACAAAAGCAAGTAGTTCATTGAATGAAGCATGAATTCGACTACTTCGAGATAATGCATAAAACGCTGTTACTTCGAAACGTGATGTCGTTGTTGTGTCTGTTCCTGAACACAGAGCTAATGTTGTTGGAACACCGGCTTGTGTACCACAGTTTTGTAGGAAACCATAGACAATTTGTGTTCGATTGAGTATTCGTGTTTCGGCTGTTTCACTTGCACGTGCTGAATTGATTGTTGGTTGTAGGCCAAGTAGAGTAAAAAACGTAATTAGTAAAGCGAGGAATAATAAACCTAAAAGTACTAATGACCATAATGGACAACCGTAGAACCATTCACAACAACCACACGAACTATTCGGTAGATCACAACGGCCTTTACACCAATTGCAATAATAATAATGACGATATTTATAATCGGATTTGTAGATTTTACGTTTGCCATGATCAAGATCCGACGAATAGTAGCCACTGTAAGTACGAACACGTCGTGCTCGATGAATATATCGTTGATGTGGAACGATCGTAGCCGGTGGATCGTTGATAATTGTTGTTTGAATAGGCGGTCGAGGCGGTAAAATTGGTCGAATAAAATGTGGTCGTGGTGTTACTGTTGATGTTGTTGTATAAGAACTTGTTGAACTTGTCGTGTAATCCGACAATGGTGATGTTGATATCGTACGTATACGTCGACGTCGACGATACAAGGGTCGTTCACGAATAGTCGTGTCGACTACGGGTGCAGCAGTTACTGTTGATGTTACAACTGCAGTTTCCGTAGGAATATTAAGTGGTTTGATAACTGTAGTTGTTGTTTTCGTTTCTTCGATGATGGATTCTTCATCGTCTTGTTTTAAAATTCGAGTCGATGTTTTCGTTGATGTCGTTGCATTTGTTAGAGGTTTTTGTTGAACAACAACTTCAGCTGTTGAATGAATTTGTGGAGATGGTGTTCGATAACGAACTGTCGATAGATTTTGTTCGGTTCGAGTTGGATAATAAACTGGTTGATCTTGAGGAAATTTTTCGAAGAATGACGCTGGTGGTGGTGTTGTTCCACGACTTGTTAAATCTTTAACTGTTTTCGAAGTTACTGCATTTTGATCAGGTATCGTTTGTACTTGTTCAGTTACTTGTGGTGCTTGAGATACGCGTTTAACACGAAACATTCGTGGACTACCACGACGCATATTATTATAGTAAGACGTATCATCAATAGGATATGTATTCTAAATAAAATAAAATATTAAAACGGAAAAAAATATTTATATTTGTACTGTTATTGATGTTGGTTGTGTTCGAACGACGGCGTCATTATATGGTGAATAATCAATGTTATTGTTATTTGTAGATGTAACTGTTTTATATTGTTGTCGTTTTTGTGCTTCGCGTGAATCCAATCGAATGGTTGTTTTAGTCATTCGATTTTGACTAGCATTGTTTGATATTGGCATGATCAATTCAAAATATGATTCCGTATGTGTCACTCAATTGAAACGTTTGCAATAACGAATCAAAAGAAAAACTCCGTAACTTAGCACTTTCAACTCACTAGGTGGTCTTTTTTATTTCTGTAACTGAGAATGAATAAAATAGATTGAAAATCGATTCTTATTCTTTTTTTTTCTTCGCTTTTTATGGCATTCGATCATTAGAAATTCGTATATTTATTCTACTAATAATTAATACACAAAAGAAAAAATACAGTCTAGCAAAAGCAAGCACACTAATTAGTACTGGTTTTTGTTCCTCGTCCGATATAATCTAACATAGCCGTACGAAGAAAATGCAGACGTTTTTCTTCGTGATGTTTCAATCGAAGAATTTCTTGTTCACGTTGATTGAATTGTGTTTGAAGATCGGCAAGACGAGTTTCTAAGTCACGAATTGTATTTCGATCATTGAAACGTTGATCTAACAATTAGAAGAAAAACAAACAAGAAAATAACTTTGAAAATGAAATTTTCTTATTTACCTTTTAAATCAGTTTCCAATTGTTTAATACGATCTTTCAATTCTTCATTCGTGTCAATATCTTTTTGAATATGACGTAATTTTTTCTCATAATCCGTTCGAGATTTTTCACGAATTTCAACTATTTCCGTTTCTTTGCTGAGATTTGTCTAGTTAAATCAATTCGATTCAATAGAAAAGAAAAGAAAAATGTTTGTTTCATCTTACGGTTTGAAGTGATTCAATTTGTCGTTTTAAAGTTTCAATTTCTACAGATTGAAATTGAATTTTTTGTTGAAAATCTCGTATTGAGATTAACTGTTGATTATATTTCGACTATACGAAGAATAAAACATATATATTTGGTATTGAACTATCAAAATAATAATCACTTCAAGTTCTTCTTTGCTTGTTATTGATGAACGTAAACGATTATCGAGATCGTGTTGTTTCTTTTCTTCTTCATTTAAAATTCGAAGTTTTTCTTGATGAAGAATTTCTTCATGAGTTGATTTTTGTGTTGAAATCGTTGATTTCAATGCATTATTATCCTTCATAAAAAAGACACAAATTGAATTCAAATGAAATCGAATAGCTGATTTTTTTTTACTCGTTCGAGTGTTGTTCGAATATTTTCTAATTTATTGATTTGCTCTTTAAGATTATCTTCGGTTATTTGATAGGATTCTTTCAAACGTTGAAGTTCACGTGTATGAATTAGTTCTTGTTCTTTGAATTCTTCTTTGAATTTCAATTTCAAACGTTGATTTTCATCATCAGATGTCGAAAGTTTTAATTGATGATCACGATCAGCTTTTGTTATCTAAAGATTTTTATTAAAAAAAAAATTTAATTCTATTTGTTTACCGATTCTCGAAGTTCATGAATAGTTGTTTGAAGAATTTCAGTTTTTCGTTCGAAATCATGCAGTTTTTCTGTCAAACGTCTCTGTTGATCGAGACCGTCATTTAATTCATGTTGAAGTTTACTCTGTAAATTCAATAAATCCTACACATTGAAGAAGAACAACAACAATTTTCGAAAGAAATATTCATTGAATTTATTTTAATCACATCTTTTTCTTGTTTATGTTCTTTTCGAATTTGATTGATTAAATGTTCATTTTCGATTTGAAATCTTTTTAATTGATTTTCAACTTCATGAAATTGTTGATCCGAAACTGTGATATCCGCTTCGAGTAGAGCATTTTTAGCTGATAAAGCATTGAATGCTAATTTTCGATCGTTGATATCATCGGTTAATCGTCGAACTTTATCTGCTAATGATCTAATCAACGATAGAAATTTGTTTTGTTTTTAATGACACATATTTCGCTAATTCCTATTTCATATACTTATTCGCTTTGAGTAATGCTTGTTCTTGTATTGAAACTCTCGAAAGTACACTAGCTATCTGTCGATCTTTTTCTGTATGAACATTTTGCAATTGTCGTGCTAATAAAGCCATATTTTGCGAATGTCCAAAATGAACTTGACGTTTTTCAGTATTTTTTGCTAGAGCATTATCTAAACACACACATCGAATTCTCAAGTATTTCTAATCATTTTTCTTTACTTATATTTTCTATGATATCATCGGGAATATCATTTCCTGTTAATTGTAATTCATTAAGCGTCGAATTTGATTGACATGTAGCTAATAAAGTTCGACCACCAATCAATCCAATATTATTCCAACGAAGGTCTATAAAACAACGAGATCATGAAAAATTCATTTTTCAAATCATTCGTTACCTAAAATACGCAGAGTAGCATTTCGTTTTAATGCAGCTGCTAGTTCCGTTCCGCCAACATGACTGATATCATTATTTCGTAGATCTAATTCAATTAGACTTTTATTCTTTCCGATAGCATCACAAAAACTCGTAAATGCAGGCGAATCCATTGAACCAAGTTGATTCCATTCTAATCGTAAACTTGAAAACAAACGATTCTTTACCATTAAAAAAAACAATCCTAAATTCTGCTTACGTTTGCAATGTTTGGTTTCGTTTTAAGACTTTCGATAGAGCTTCAGTTCCAGCTCCATGAATACTATTTCCCTAGATCAACCAAATTTCGCTTTAACAAAAACAAACAAACGATTTACTTTCAATTCCAATGTTTTACATGTCGTATTCGAAACTAAACCATGAAGTAACGCTTGTAGTCCTCAAAAAAGAAAACGAAGCAATTCAATTCGGAACTTTTTCTATTCTTTCAATTACCTTCACTCGATATGTGACAATCATTTAGATGTATGCTTGTATAGAGAAAATCTTTCGAAAATAATTTCCCTAGAATTGTATACTGTTCTTCGGGAATAGTTAATGACGATAGATTAAAGCTTGTTGTTCGATTATTTGATGTTCTTTGCAGAGAAATGAAAAGCGAATGATACTTTTTTTAGAAAAAATCATAAATTCAATCGAAATATTTTACTTCTGAATTTCACCTAGGATAATTTCATTCGGTTCGATTTGATATGTTTTACAATAATCCAAATAAAGTGTTCGAAATTGATCCATGAGAAAATCCAGGCGTAAAAAAAATAAAGAAGAAAAAAAATTGATTCTTTAATTCACCATTCGAGGATTTCTTTTCTATCCTGTATCCATTGCAACCGAGCAAGAGAAAGAAAGAACGAACGAGAATTTTGAATATAATAAAAGACTTTTGTCTATAGATGTCTCCGAAAGAATATCATTAGATCAAAAATCGTTAGAGATTAATCATGACGGAATTTAACGATTTACCCGTTGAAATTATTCGATTAATATTCGAATATTTTTCACCGAATGAAATTGTAAATTTACGAAATTGATCAGAGAACAAATGAATTATCGTTTTTTTTTGTTTCGTTTTAGGTTTATGGATTTTCATCGATTACTACTCGATTAGATACCATTGTTCAAAAACATATTATTGACAATTCTAATAGTTTAATTATGAATTTTTTTCGAAAAAAATAAACTTGTTTACTATTTATTTATTGAATAAAACTAGACATTCTTTCTTGTAGATAATGTTTTTTAATATTGACTATGCAAAACGAGTTCGTATAGGAATCAAAATAAGATTTTAATATCTCTGTGTACGTGCTTTCTTTTGCCAGGCGGCTGATCGAGAGACAAATCTTCTTGTTGTTCATGATGATGATGATATCGACTATGAACAATTATTTGTCGATGATGAGTTAACTAAAACAGAAATTTCAAAACCTAAAAAACGAGTTCGTTTTGCTCCGATTGTCGAAGAAAATTCTCTCACACCGACATTATCTTCTCGTCCGCCCTCATCAATTCGGCCAACATTTGACATTGAATTTGATTTCGATTCTCTTCCATCGCCAACACCCAAATCAATCGAAAATTCTCAATGGAAAAATGCATTTCTTACTGATCTACATACTGCTAAAAATCATCATGAAACAACTACAGCCACAACCAAAACATCCATACTGACAAATGAAAACAAATCTTCTGAAGATACACTTTGGGATTTTATGAAAGAATCCAATCCAGAATTATTGAAGAAACTCGAACAAAATAATCAAGATAAAACGAAACGATATGAACGATTTTCAACTCAACAATCAACAACAACAACAACAACAAATAATAATAATAATACGAAAATAAATAATAATAAAAATCTCAAAATACCTGAAAATCCAGAAGGTATCTGAAAGAAATTGTCAAGAAATTCGAAGATATCTTTTTCTAGTCTCACCATCGAATATTTCGATCATCGAAATTCATCTTGAAAATGGTAATGTTTTTTTTCTCTCATTCGACATTGACTTGTCAACTTCTACAGATAAGTTCAATCAAGTTCACGAAGAACTTCTTCATTTTCTTTTGCCATATCATAAAATTCTTTGCGAAGAAAATCTTTGGCCAAAAGATTCAAATTTCACATCACCGAACATTTCTCTACAATTAATCAAAGATATTTCTTCGAATAAGAATCTATTTCAATTTAAACTAACCAATCGAAGTGATATTCTCAAATATTTAATGTTTATTTACACGTTAACATCATTTCTCTACGTATTTGCTTATTGTTCATTGCAAACAGCAATTCGTCATGTTGAAAATGCTATTGTACAAAATATGAAAAATGTTTGCATCGATCAAGAATGTGGAAAACCTCTGTTCGATTTACTTACAAAAACTCATCAAAAATTCGAAAATATTCTCCATCCAAAAATTTTACATATTAAAAATGTTTTCATCGAATTTTTTAATCAACGTCGACAATTTATCGGTGCTAATAAACAATTACCTGAACCTAAAGTAGAAAATCAATCCGATCGGAGATTCTTTAAATGTTTGCGTAGTTTCTTCTTCTCGTTCAATATGAATCACTCGATTTATTACACGATATCGAACGTGGTCTTTGCTCGATTATTGAACTTCGTTCATCAATCTACGAGAAATCAACGAATATTACTCGAGAAGAATTTCAAGATTTGTAAGAGTTTGCAAATTGTATAATCTAATTGAGAAAAAAAAAGTGATACTTGCAGATTAATGTATAATAATATGATCATCATTCGTACACGTCAGATTTCTCCGAATGTTTTCAATCGATCACGTCGTCTGACTTTAATAATCGAATATGAACATAACGAACAAATGCCACAATGGTATCGATTTTGTCATCAACAAAACATTGCCTATCTTGCCTATCGAACCATCTTACCAATATTCACAATAACAGGTTAACACAAAGAATTATTTTTCATATTGAGAAATTAATGTTTGAACGCATTGTTTTAGAAACAATTGATTCAGTTGAGAAGAAATGTTCGCCAATGATCAAAGAAGAATTTGTTGTTTTACCAACGATTGTCTTAGCAAGACCATTAGTCGACAATTTTAAACTATTACGAACACTCGAATGTCGGTAAGGCAAATCGAATTTTTCAAAAAATTGCTTATTAATTTTGTTTCCTAAGACATGATATTTCGATAATAACACGCGATTATCATTTATTGGCGATACCGATTGATCAACAACCGGATATTCTTATCGATTGGATGACTTCAATGTTAATTTTTGATTTAAATGTTAAACTTGATATTAGTTTCGTTCAACAAAAAGTCTCGAAAAAGAAAATAATCTTACAATTTCCAATTTGTTTTGTTTTTAAATTGAATTAGATTCAATCAATGACATTACATTCGTGTCATATTCATATCGCTGTTCTAACGAGTGGGTATGTTTAGAAAATAGAAGAAAAAAACAACAGTTCCACAAAAGTACTTTTTTCTTAGTTCAACACCGGATTTTATTCTTTCGACTTACATCACTCCAATAACTCAATTAGCAAAATATATTCAAACAAATGAATCAAATATTGATATTCAAGTTAATTGATTCGATTACTTAAAAGAATTATTCAATATTTGAAAGATTTTCATATTTACAGATAAAATCCTTCAGTAGTCTCGAAGAATTTGCTAATCATGTCGCACAATTAGTACAAAAAGAGCAGAAAATTCAATGTTTTCTAACGCCAACTCCTTCATGGGTCTGTGAAATATCTTTAAAACTAAATAATTCATTATTTTTACTTTTCTCTAGAACGAAAAAATGTTACTTCGACGATGTTCATCTCTGAATAGTATCAGGTAGGATAATATTTTATCGTTTTTTTTGCTTATAAAATCAATTTTTCTCAGTGCACAATTAATTCTTCAACGTTTGAAAAATGTCGATTTATCAACGGTTAATCTCGATATACTCATTAGTCATTGTTCTGAAATACCTGTGATTTATCTAAAAGTCAGCGGAAAAAAAGAAATGTTTTTTTTTGAGAGTCAATCTGACTTTTTTCTTTTTAGAAATTTTTGTCAGATATGCATAAAACCTAGATTTAGACATAATAAATAATTGTTTAGTCATTTTTTTGCGACAAAATCTATTTTATTAAGCCTGTCTGTTGACTTATTGATATTTTATCCGAAGATGGTTAAAACTATCCAATCAGCATTTAGTCAAGGTCTTGAAAGTAGAATATTTTCACGTTGTTTTCCTTTTTTTAAATATTTGCTATTGTGAATAATATTAAACACATGCCAGTCTTATATTTCTCTGTCTAGTTTTAGTAAGACTAGTTGATAGATTCTCGTGATGTCGGTTAGTAGGACCATTGTTTTTCTTCCATAAATTTCGTTTCATTTCTTTTTTTTATTCTAAAGAAGAACAGCAAAGTTTTGTCAAGTCAACAAATGAAAGGTAAATGGAAGAGAAATATTTGTTGATAATAAACAATTTTCGATTAGAATTACGCGATGCATTCGATCTGTTCGATCGAGATAAAAGTGGAGCCATAAGTCTTTCGGAATTGAAACAAGTTTTAATTGCGTTAAACTTCAATCCAACTGAACATTTACTTCGAAAAGTGATGAAAGAAATGGATTCAGATCGAAATGGTTCAGTTGAATTCAATGAATTTGTTAAAGCAATGAGTAATATCTACCAACGAAAATTTACTGATGATGAAATGCAACGAGCATTTCGATGTTTCGATAGTGATCAATCAGGTAAAATTAATTTTTAAGAAGCAAAACTGAATAAACTCCAGGGATCTGCTTTTTTTCCTCTAGGTTATATAACTGTTGATGAACTACGTGACGTTCTCAACCGATTAAATCATAACGTTAGTGAACATCGTATCAGCTCTGTTCTCAATGGAATTGACACTGATCAAGATGGAAAAATTAGCTATGAAGAATTTGCCAACCTGTTACAAAACTTTGAATTGCACCATAAATAAAAGAAAACGTTTTGTTTTTTTTTGTCCTGCTCATGTGAATAAAAATCAGAAAACAGCAAAAGGCTGAACTTGAAAGAACTCGAATCTATGCATAATGCCATCTATTGACAAATGTATTTGTTTGAAAGTATTGCTAATAAAATATGGAATATGTAGTCAAATACCGCAGAGTATGATGCTTATTAATTTTTTCGTCTCTTTCTTCACGTTTGATTGGTATTTCAAGGTTCAATTTGTCATGCATATATGTGTCTTTCTTCTTTCTTTTTTTTTGTAGAAATGCTTTTTTGAAATTAGTGAAAAAAAAGAATTCCAAAATGCCAATACAACTGTCAGATTTACAGAGTAAAATATGACGATAAAAAACAAAATTTGAGGGTGTCGAATTCAATCATTTAGAAATCAGTCTTGGTCTGACGATTTTTGGCGTTGGTTTTATTTTTCTTGGAATGATTCTTGTGTTTGACAAGGGCCTATTAGCAGTTGGAAATGTAAAATTTTGATTCTATTCGTTTTCTTTTGATTGAGAAAATTTCTTATTTAGATTCTATTTCTGGGTGGTCTTTGTTTAATCATTGGTTTTGAACGTACATTTCGTTTTTTCTTTCAACGTTACAAAGTTAAAGGAACTGTGTTATTTTTCGGCGGTATTCTCATTGTTCTTATTGGTTGGCCATTCATTGGAATGATTGTTGAATTTTATGGATTTTTTCTGCTTTTCGGGTTTGTTCAATCGATTCAATGGGAATAAAATTTCATGTTTTGAGATTATCTTGTAGGGGTTTCATGCCTATAGTTATTAATTTTCTTCGACGACTACCAATTATCGGCTCAATTTTATTACTACCTGGCCTTCGACAAGTACATTATATCTTATTATCATCAAATGAAGTCTAATATTTTGTTCTTTATTTTTAGATTACAGACAAATTATCAGACAGTAGATCAATAGTATAAATATTTATTTTCATTTGTTGTTTGTTGACGGTTACGTTTTCGTTGTTGTTTGAATATTGAAGAAAAAAAAACAAAAAATATCAGCTCTAGGACTATATACGTTTGTCTTTTCAGATCATTAATTGAAAAGAGGAATAAAACAAATCATAATGAACAGCTAGAATAGAGACAAAAAAACAAAGAAATGTTTATAAGACAAACTCAATTAATTCGAACGATTTCGTTCATGTATGTATTTTAATATTGAAAGATTCGAATAATAACTATTCTTATAGTCCTCTAACAATATCTCGATATGATCTCTTATTATCACCGAAGATTTCGACTCGTTTCCAATCGAGTTCAAATCCAACAACTCCAACCAATTCATCTGAAAAGCCTGCTGCTGCTAATCCACCTGTCTCAACAGTAGTTAAAGGTACTGATAAAAAAAATTGAAAATATATTTCTGAATTCGAAATCTTTTATTTCAAGTTCGACCACGAAAACTGCAAAACATTGATTTTGCTGCAAGTTATACAGAAAATAATTTCATAACAGCTATGCGTGCAATGCACGAATACCTATTAAAACCTTCGTAAGACTTTTCGTTATTAAAAAATATTCTCAGACTTTGTTTTTTTGTATTTTCAGAGATCTAGAAAAATTAACTCCATATAAAACACGTTCACCTTATTCAGATACGATTGATAATGCTCCGAAAATAACTGTTTATCGACGACGTGATGTGGAAAATAGGTACACAGAGGGAATAGATTAATTTAATTCGAAAATATTAATTTTGTTTTCTATTGATTAGAGCTTACGAGACTTGGGGAAGTCCAGATGCATTGAATAGAGAAAAGGCGAGATTAGCTAAAGCACGACAAGAAGATTATGAAGGTTTGAAGAGAATCTTCAATTTGATATTGTCTGACGGTGATCTTTTTATTTTCAGCATTATTTAGTTTTAAAAAATCATTAAAAGAATATAAAAAACGTTTGCTAGTATTAGAAAATGCATCGTTCGATGTCAATAAATCTGTACGTTCAATAATCTATTCGTTTTCTTTAGAATGATAAACGAGGTTTTTTATTTTATTTTTCTTAGACAAAAAATACGATTCTCGCTACAGGTGGTGGAAAAGTTGTGGTCACTGCAGTTCTAATGTTAGAAATTTTTTTCGAAATAAAACTATCTTTGATCGAAAAATCTATTTAGTAACGCAGCAAATGCAGTTGCTAAACTCATCGGATGGTTTTTCACTGGTTCTGCTTCATTATTTTCCGAAGCAGTACATTCAACAGCTGATACATGTAATCAATTGATTTTAGCATTTGGCCTATGGAAATCCATCAAAAAACCGAATCCCGAACATCCGTAAGCGAAACAACCTTTTTATTTCGATAAGAAGAGAATTCTTTCGTCTAGGTATGGATATTCTAATATGACTTATATAGCATCGTTGATCAGTGGAGTTGGAATCTTCTGTTTTGGAACAGGTTTAGCTTGGTATCATGGCATCAGTGTTCTCTTACATCCTCAAGAAGTTGAATCCATTTATTTGGTAGTTTTATTTTCGAATGAATAATAACGATTGATTTCTTTATAATATTCAAGGGTCTAGCACTATTAAGTGGTTCGTTGATTTCTGAGGGAGGTTCGAAACGAGTTGCTTTATTTGAATCGAAACTCATGTGTGATACTTTGTTTAGTAACATTATATATGGCTGTAAATGAAATTCGAGCAGCTGCAAAAGAATCTCGAATGAAATTTTGGGAATATGGTATTCAAATTTCTTGTTTTGTATATGTTCTTATTCGAAAAACCAAACTTTTCTAGTCGGCCAAGGATATAAACCTGATGTTAATGTTGTTTTACTCGAAGATTTAGCGGCTGTTCTCGGTGTTTGTGTGGCCGCTACAGCCATGGGATGTTCACTCTATTTTCAATCGCCTATACCCGATGCCATTGGATCGTTAACGATAGGTGCAATTCTGGGTGGCGTAGCGTCGTTTATTATCTATTCGAATACAGCTGCGTTAGTTGGCAGGTAGAAAATCGAAGTTTTAGTTTTTCGAAATGATTTTGAGAATGATTGCAGATCCATTCATCCTGATCAACTCGAAGCGATTAATCAGGATATTGAAAGTGATCGAATGGTTCGCGCTTTGTACGATATTAAAGCGACAGATATGGGTTCTCAATATGTCATGTTTAAAGCAGAAGTTGATGTTGATGGACGGGAAATAGCTCGATCTTATTTAGAAAAAATCGATATACAAGCGATTTTACAAGTAAAATACGTGTTTTATTGAGAGAAATAATCGAGAAAATATCATCGTTTTTTAATTCAAAAGGAAATACAAACAATTGACTCGATTGAATTAGCTGAAGCTTTTCTTCTGAAACATGGAGAAAGTATTGTCGATCGTGTCGGAGCTGAAATGGATCGAATCGAACGAAATCTTCGAGTAAAAACAATATTGTTCAAAGACTTCTCTTGATCTAATCATTTTCTTTGAAATAATTTCAGAAAAAACATCCAAATTTACGTCATGTCGATTTGGAAGTACTTTAGTCACTCTATGCACTATGTATATATGTCTGTTTTTTTTTATAAATTGATAAAATTTTCTATTGTTTTCGTTTTTCGTATCATACCGAGATGTTTGTTATTTATAGAATTGATGTGTTTCAGATATGACTAACACAATTCCAATGAGTAATTCAACTTCGTTGAATGACAAAGAGAATAAATCGAAGTTTGTTTTTGTTTTTTGATTGATTATCAATGAAGATGACGAAGAATTTTTAAGATCAAAACGAGTCAATATTGAATTAGGAGAGATTACTCAACATAATCTAAAACAACTTAAAATACTCAATCGAAACATCTTTCCCGTTTCGTATAATGAAAAATTCTATAAAGATCTATTAGAAGCTGGTGAACTCTGCAAATTAGGTCGGATTATTTGAATTTCAGAAACAACAAAATCTCATATCGAATTTTCAACTTCTAGCCTATTGTAATGATATCGTTGTTGGTGCTGTATGTGGTCGTATCGATACATCGGATAACCAACGTCGATTATACATAATGACACTGGGCGTTCTTGCTAAGTATCGTCATCTTGGTCTCGGTACATTAATGCTCAAACATATATTAAACTATTGTGAAAAAGATGGCAATTTCGATAGCATTTATTTGTAATTTATATTAAAATCCGAAATGTTCGTATTATCTATTTTTTCATTTAGACATGTTCAAGTGAATAATGAAACAGCTTTATCATTCTACAAGAAATTCTCTTTTAAAATTATCTCAACAGCTAGCAATTATTATCAACGTTTGGAACCAGCTGATGCTTATTTACTCGAACGTCAACTTACAAAGAATCTCTCAGCTGATCAACTAGTCAACAAACTTCCAATCAGTACGATTCAGATTAATTGACATCGAGAGAGTCTATTCTTTTGTTAGTCAGAATGTCTGTGATTTTTTTTATATACTAGAAAGAAAAAAAAAAGAAAAGAACGGCGCAAAAAGAATTGTTGTGCAAACAAAAAAGAAACACGCGCAAATAGTTTAAATTAAGCATTAGCTGTATTGTCTTGATCTGTCGGTGATAAATAACCTGTGTCAGCATCATCAGTTGGTCGATTCGTGACAAGCTGAAAAAGAAACGAAATTTATGAGTCGCGGAGAAGAAAGAAAAACAAAAGTAGCCTTACCGGTCGACTAACTGGATCGTCTTTTTTCGGTGGTAATGGACGTGGTACAGGGATACTTCGGTTTTTCGATGAATTAGCACGTCTCTTTTTCTGAAGAATACAAAGTAATACTGCAACAATAGCTAACAAACCGAGTCCACCAGCAATAAATATAAGAATCCAAGCCCAATTCGGTAAACTAGTACGACGACGTGCTACTGGACACGTTCGAAATTGTGATACTGCTATTTCCGGACTGCCTAGAAATCAAATAAATTGTCTTTATTCAAAATACGTACAAACAACGGAAAATAATTCAACCTGGTAGAGTAAATTCACAGGCAGCACGCAAATATCTCGATCGACAGTCGACTTGTTGTAAACAGATATCATTTGAACCTGTTGAAACAGTTTCGTAACATGCTGATTTATTATATTGATTATTGGGACAAAATTGTGGCCAACGATCATCTTGACCATCTTGACAACGTGCCAATGTCACATAATCATCAGGCAATTGAATACCAAAATTTTGATCGTTATAATCTCGAAAAAGTGCTCGTAGAATTTCAGTTTTTTCCGGTGTATTCAATGTTAATTGTCGAACGCCACGTGTTGGCTGCATATTGGGTTGTTCGAGATTGCTAGCCGATGGTTCATCTAATAGATTGGCTATTCGTGAGGAGCAAACACGGTCGACTTGTCGCCATGAATAAGATTTGCCATCCGTTGCAAAATAGACACATTCGTTACTCAATTGATAGAATCGTCGAGGACAACGACCAGTTGAAAATTGATTATCGAACGATTGAGCCGATGTTCGGCCGGTTAAAAATCTAGCTACAAACAACAGAACTAAACTTATTTATTCAATAAATCATATCTACCCATAGGAATCCTTGATGGATCGTCATTTTGAGCATTGATTAACAATACGAGCGATGTACAAATGAGAGCAATGAATTTGTCGTGCATTTTACTGGTTCACACAAGTATAACTGCGTGTTTCGTTCTGTGTCTTCTGTTTCGATCTCTCGTTTTTTTTCTTCTTTAATGTATTCGCTTACTCAATGATTATATATGCTGTAACCGCACAGGCTACTATTTATGTCTCGTCAACTAACGTTTCTCTTTCTTATCGAAGTGTGTAGGATTTTTGTTCGCAATACGCACATACTCGTCGATGTTGAATAATTGTTGTGTGAAGAAAGAAAGAGAAGAAAAATAAAATCTACCACAGAACGAATAAAAAAAACGAGAGAATTAATCATTGAATATCCTTTATGAGTGAAATGTATTTCAAGTATCGAGAGCGAGAGAAAAAGAAGAAGAAAATGATTCACAAAAACAGCAAACGTAATCTGATGAATCAGTTCAGATTGTTGAATGAGGAGTTTTTATTGAATTTTCATCCTCGAGCAACCAATCAGACGTATGCATATATGTTATATCATCGGTAATTATCGTTGATATTGCTAAAACAACAATAATCGTAAAATACAAAAAAAAATGAATAAACTAAATGATGAGTCATCACATACGAAGAAAAATTTCAAATTGATATTGTCTAAAATTTTGTTCTTCTAAAACTGTAAGTAGTTTATTGATTAATTCATCACACTAGAAAAAAGAAAAGAAAATATTTTTCAAATATGAATCGAATTGACAAACTTTGACAGCATTTAATTTAAGTCGATCATTTTCAATAACTAATCGTTGATTTTTTAGAAATAAATGTTGATTTTTTTCGTGATATTTTTCTTCTGAAGATTTTCGTCGAACATTTGTTATAACTGCACGTTGTGGTTTAGCTATTGAACGTGGATCTTTAGCTACTTCTCGTACTTTCGGTACGAATACTAAACAAAGTGTTATTGTTACACAAAGTAAAATAAATATCGATGTAAGAATATATGAACGTTCATGTTGATCTTGAAGAAAAAATCCAACAACAGCAGTTGTTATACTCAATAAAACAACATTGTATAAACTCATTCCAACATATTTCGAATCGTTTAATGCAATTATATGAACATTTCGTGTTGCCCAAGCAAAATGAGAGCCTAACACCTGATAAAAAACGAACATAACAATCGATATGTTTATGATTTCGAAATATTTATATTTACCATAAGTATGCCTTTATAAATCGACTGCATAGTTATCCAAATCGATCGACGATTTGATCGACATTCTTCATAAATCCAAAGAATAACTACATCTTCATCTTTGGTCTGAATCATAGACAAAAAGATTCATTTTGCTTCTTTTTTTTTTTCAAAATCAATTACTTCTCGTTGACTGATATTTTTAATCATTTTTAATGGATCAACAATTTGCCATGCTGCTAAAAGAACTGTATCAATTGCAAGAAGTACTCCAACGAATATAAACAATCGATAATCTTTAACTGCCTTTGTTTTTTGAAATATAAAGAAAACAAAAAAATAAATCTCTTTCAGTAAATTCGTCTTCTTCTTCTTTCTCTACTCGTTTCGATGCATTCACATTGGTAAATATTGTATGTACACGCCATGTTTTGCTAAATATAGCTCCGAATGAAATCGTAAAACCAATTGATAGAGTCCAAATACGACACTTCAACAAAAAAAAACAGTTTCATTTCGAATTTCATTTTTCTTCTTCTTCTTCTTACAGCACAAATAAAATTCATCATGGTTCTTGAACTTCGTTTGCCAAGAAATGTCGAATCCATACCATTTAAAAGTACGCTCGTATACGAAAGAATACAACCAGCTATGATCAAATTATTTATCTGTGGACTTGACATACGAATAAAACTTAATTAAAAAGAAAGAAAAGAAAAGTGAAATTTTGGTTTTTGATTTTCACAAACCGATGTCGACGAAAAATGATATTGAAAATAAAAAATCCTATTGCTAAAAGTATTCCAATACCACTCGCACTTGCCATGATTATATAAGTTAGAATTGATATCCGTTGATCACGTTCGATACGTTTTATACGATCATTCGGCGGGCCCGAACCTATTCGTCTAAAAACTTGACCAAATCAAAAAACGAAAGTATTCTCACCATGCCAAGTCATATTTCGTCCATTTCTAGCTGGCAAGAGAACATATTTCGAATGATCTGTTGGTACAGCAACAAACAATTTAACAATTTCAACAGATCTCAATTTCGGACTAGGAGATACTAGAATTTGTTCGATAACAATTTCACCAAGACGATCACCATTCTGAAAACGTATTCGACCGGTAACACCTTCGATATCAAGATTTTGTATGATATTGAATAATTCAATTCTCCAACAAAGATCTCGCCATGTTGAATCCAATGAAAAATCTTTCGAACAATTTCTTTTCGCAAGAACTTCATCTAATCGTTCGAATGCAGATGTTAAAACTAACAGTGCATCGAATTCATAACCAATAAAATACGGTTTCGAATGATAACCATTCTGTCGAATAGATAAATCGAATTTAAATTGTGCTGGAGTCTGCAATAGAATTCATTTTTAATACAAAAGAGAAAAAACAAACAAACTACGAACAAGTTCAGCCATTGTTTGAGCATTTAAATTATAACCTAATTCAGCCACACGGGTTTGTAATGTTCCATTGAGAGCCGTTAGAATTTCTGATGTATTACAAGGTCCTAGATTATTCAACCACCAATTTGATTCATAATAACCAACAATAATCCATTGAAAACGTGAACCGTACAAATCATAACGAAATGCCTTGTCAAAAATAAGCAGAATCGTATGCATATTCAATTAGGACGTTTGTTTATCTATGATTTACTTCACAAAATATTCGAATAGCCATTGTCGAATTGAAATTGCCGACAATAATGCGAATATTATTTTTCTAAAGATTTATCAACACATATTAGCCTTGAACAATCGTGTCTATGAAATGTTAATCAAAACGGAAATCTTTTGACGTCTATCGAACTCGAATGCAATCTTTCTTTCTTTGTTAGCAAAATAAAGACGAAAATCTAATTGATAGGTTCATCGAAAGAAATAGAAAAATATTCAGAGATAATTTCCGGAGTAATCTTAGTTACTCTTGTTCGTATTCGTAGGAGGATTTGTGCATTCTGCATACCTTCAATTCATCGAATGCATCTTTCAATGAATTTCCCGATCGATTACCATGTATTTCATCCAAATCATTGAAAGAAATACCTTTGGAAAGCGTATGTTCACATTCAATACCATGTTCTCGTAAGAGATCATTGAACCTTGTCACAGGCTATGTAAGATTAATGTTTTCTTTTTGTTATTGTATCTTATGAAATTCTTTTCTTTACCATTGTATACTGTCGTTCATATTGATATAGAATGCCAACACATTTCCAATTGTATTTTTTTAATAGAAGTTTTCTTGCTAAATAAAACAAAATGAAAAATAGAAATCAAAGACATCTTAGGATGTACCGATATTGTGCTGAGAATCGCCGGGTACAGTTCGAATAAGAGTTGGATATTTTTCTCGAGCTGTAAAAAGTGAACTTGTTTCCGAATAAATAATCTAATTAGTAAGAATATAGACTCAATTGAATCTTGAAAAAAAATCAATGAATGATTGATTTACATACGGTTGTCATATGATAAATGCCTGCTGTTTCAGCTATGGCCGATGCGACTGTTTGACAAGCACCACTAAATATCGCCAACGGTCGCGGTTGTTGACTGATCATATCAAAAACAAGTTTCGTTCCTTCGGCCATATCACATGAAATATCTTGTTCTCGATGTTGTATCGAAAGTTCAGTTGTTAGATTTGGAATTGTTCGAAAATGTTCGAATGCATAATCGGTAACTAATGATGATGTATGATTTCGGACATTAGCCGATGTAAATAGGCCAATTAATGGTATTTTTTTAGTTGTTATTTGTTGAAAAAAAGATAACAAAACGAAAAATGAACAATACCACATTTATTTCTATCGAGCATTGAGAAATGTCTCAAAGAAGAGGAGAAGAAAAGAAGAAAAACGATTAATATGCTCTTCCTGTTGTTATCTCTTTTTCTAAAAAAGAAGAAAAAAGAGAGAGAAAGAGAATTCCTATTTAATATGTACATATGATTATTTTTTTTTAATAAAAACGAAATCAATTAGATGTTTTCACGATCTATGCGTCTATTTTTATCATAACTTACTTGTTTGGTTGTACGTTAAGAAAAATAAATTTTCTTGTTCTTCAACTCAACGGAAAATGTCTTGTCTTGATCACCTAAATGAACTCTATTGATTTTTAGGGTTGCGTGAGTAGTTTGCAAGTAGATTTACATCTGTCATATGAACATTCTGTAGCTATTAATGCACTCGAGACTCTAATGATCGACGTTTATCCTATTTGAACCGCAGATCGACACATACAACAATAGAAAAAATCTCTCACATACCATTCATTTGATAAATAGATGATGAAGTAGATGAAAAAATATAATAGAGAATATATTAACGGGTGCATCGTTGTTCGCTAACATGTACTATCGCTTTAGATTTCTTCTTTTTTTTTCATTATTATTGTTGTTGTCGTCTCTTAAAACAACTATCGAATCAAAGAAGAACAAACGAGAAAGAAAAACGCCCCAAATAGAAATCTATTAACTACGATTTCTTCTGTTTATTAATGTTCATATGAAATTCAATGGTCAGAAGAAATCAAACGACATTTTCGAAGATTATCTATCGAATCTTCATAAAAAAATCGATAATTCAATTAGTAGATCTGTTTTCTTCCGAGGGGAAATATACAATAACAAAATCGAAAAATAAAAAAAAAAAGTTTAATCATTCAGCTCATTATTTGCTCGTTTTTCTTTTCGACTATGATTGATCTAATTTTAAAAAAAGAAAGAAAGAAAATCTTAACGAGTATTGAAAAGAGAAATAAGAAAGTACTAATCTTCTTCTTCTTCTTTTTGCCTTTCTCAAGAGAAATGGCACACATTTTAGTCAAAATTCAATTAGACATTTTGGTGATCAGAACGACTGGCGAGAACTCGAATCTGAACATAGATAAAAGATTGAAGAAAGAAAAAATCGCGACATTATCATGGCTTGTCGTTCGAGATTAGGGAAACTAGAAACAATTCCCAAATGATTTAGAGACGAGAAAGTTTTGTTGGCATTTTCTATTCTTTTTCTTCTTCATCTTTTACAGATGAAAAATTATCATGATCTAACTAAAAACATCAAATCAGTTACATAGAATAAAGATGAAATATATTATCTATGCTTTTTCTCTATTGTAAACATGAAATGCCATGCGTCTGATAAATCATGTACGTCATTATATTCAAATATCAACGAGACCAAAGTAAAAAATAGATCTAAGACGTTTCCTCTCATGTTGCTGTCCGTCTGTTTTTTTTTGTTAAATAGTGATTCATTCGTGCATGAGAATAATTTTCACTTTAATTAGTAAACATCATGCCATAGGAATTACGAATTTCTATTGATTTTTCTACAGGAACGAACAAAAAAATATATATAAGGAGATTATTAATAAATGAACGAAAATTCAATTCTGTCATTGATGTGTCTTTAGTAAGAATTCGTTAGAAACAAAAGTGCACCACTAAAATGTGTGTAAGTATAGCCATAGATATTATTTCGTGGTGCTGATTGACCAGGATCATTGGCATCACCAAGTGCTTCAACCATGACTTGGTCATTACGTTCTAATTCAGCGTAGACATTGCCACGAACATGAGAAAAACGACGTCGACAATCGCAACGTATCATGCCGAGAACTTGCTGTTGATTATGAACAATACGAACAGTTGCCTTAACAAAAAAAAACGAGATTCTATATTTTTATTTTCGAAAAAAAACAACAACATACAATCGAATCCATTTGGGCCATGATTGTCATACTAAATTTGTATATGCCTCGATATGGTGCTGTAAATATGCCCGTACTAGGATTGTAACTATTGCCCTCGTTGATATTTGCTATTTCGAAAACGATTGGAGCCGATCGATTTGATTCGACGGACAGCATCTTTTGTAGATGAGCAACGAAAGCAATGACAGGCACTGGATCTTTCGATCGACCGACGGGACCTGGAAAGAAATCCCATTAGAATAAATACAATAATAAAAATAGATATGTTTACCCTGTGGTCCAACTGCACCTCGTAATCCAGCACTGCCAGCAGGGCCTGGTAGGCCAGGTGGGCCTGGAGGACCGTGCATTGCCAAGAATGTATCAACAGTAAAACGACGATTACGATTATCTCGTTCATATGAAGATATTTTCGGTACAGCAGGACATCGTACCGATAAATGACACATGTTACTATCGTCATTTGTACTAATTGACGTTTGATTATCATAGATTTTCTCATTGGTATTCACTTGTCTTGAATAATGTCGATATGGATGATTTTGTGCTAATATAATTTGATATTTATCAAAATAATAAAATAAAATTACGACTAGAAACGAAAATTTCATCATGCTTGTTTTAGTTATTGTTCTAGAAAAGAATAAAAAAAGCAAACGACAAACTTCAATCAATCTTATTATATAAATATGTTTATAATGAGACTAAGCGACTGATTTCTTCGTTCGTCTCTCGTTCTAACATACGACGCATCGACACTTTCCTCTTTTTCTTCTTCTCTTCAATGCCATCGTCATTGGCTTTGCTAGTTTGAATGAACACTGTTGAATCAATAGTATTTCCTGAGGTCTTTTCTTGTCTACTCTTAATGCTTACATTTTTATATTAAGCAGTCAAGATCGTTGCTAGAGTGTATTGAACGGAATTTGATAGAAGAGAGGAAAAAAGAAGAAGACGAAGAAAAGGAAGAAGAAGAAGAAGAATTATTAACGACTACCGATTTGATGATTTTTTGCGTTCATATTCACTGAGATCGATTGTTTTTTGTTGTTCCTATTCGATGTTATTAACTTGAATCTTTGACGTTCAGATGTGTTGAACTGAGAACGTGCACCTGTCAACATAGTTCTTTATTAATTGTCTTTCTCTCTCTTTCTCTCTGTTTCGTGCTTTGGATCGAAGCAATCTAGAAAACGTTGGAAAGTCATGTACGGTGCCATTGCGAAATATGATTACTTTTTTTTCTCTCTCTCTTTCACTACCAGCGATAATTTGATATGACGCTCAAGAATTGAAGACAAGGTGTTTTACACTTGAAACCGGAAATTTGATTTGTTAATAAATACGAATAACTTGCGGGAAAAGTAGAAGAAGAAGAAGAAGAAGAAGAAGAAGAAGAAGAAGAAAAAAGTCAGGTTTTAAATAAATATCAAGCGAATTGAGTAAAAAAAACGATGCCGAGAAGAATAAAACAAAATTGACGTCAATGAAATGGTTTCTATGTACTAGAAAATAATCAGAACAACTAGTTAAAAACTATTATTCTAATAGCACTTAACAATAGGATTAGTTTCACTTAATAAACATCAAGTCTTTCATTATCTAATCAATTTTATAATACAACTTAAAGAAGACATACTCTCATCTCTTTCTATTGTTTACTACAAATGACAACATGTTTTTGTTGTAAAACAAAACACAAGAATTTTGTTGTGATACAATTATCAGTTGAGGAAATCTCTTGTGCCATGAGAAAATGATATATCAGCGCATAGAAAACAACAACAAAAAAAAGAAAACCCTTCAGTGCTTCTTTCTTAATGAAAATTCCCTTGTATTATAGTTTCTTTGATTTTATGCAAAGAGACAATGTCTATTCAGTTATTCTTGTCTCTTGACAGATTTTCTATAATTTTCCGAATTGAAAATATATCATTTAATATATTACATAAAAGAACATGTTTATATAAAGCAAGGAAAACTGTAGCTAAATAATAATAATAATATGTAGAAATTCGATTGACTGATTAGCAAAGAAGATCATCGATCAGTTGTTGTATTATCGAGTACTTTTTCGATTGTAAACTTCTTTGGATGAGAGACAGCGCGTTTTGGTGAATTTGTATTCGATGATGCATCATCAGGCGCGAGAATTCGAATGAGAGGTGTTGTTCCTGTTGCATTTCCAGCTGGACGACGTAACGAAGGAAATCGTTTCGTGAAAAATCTTGACGAATCAACTGCTGCAACAGAAGACAGTGAACGATTATCTACGTTCAATGATCCTGCTGTTTCAATAGCAGGAGTTTGATCATTGATTGTATCCATTCGATGTATATCAGCTAGTTTTCGTTTAATTCGATCGATAGTTGCTCCATCGGATGTTATCGTTTGATAATATTGCGGATAGGGTTCATCTTGTTTCTCTGTTGATGAATAATAAATTTTCCATAGACGTTGTCGTCGATCTGGATCTTTTAATTCATTGAGAATTTGTTTTGTTGTATTATCAGCTTGAATATTTCGATAGTTTATAAATGGATTTTTTGCTAACGATTGTAAACGAGTTTTTCGTGATGGACTCGATGAATCGAAAAGAAACTGTTGTTGTAACGAACGTGGTCGTACTTGAAGAAAAAGCATCATGGCAAGACCCGTCGAATACCAAACAAGTATAACAGCAATATAAAGTGCGGCACCTTGATGATCATAGGCATTCACTAGCTCACTAGGTGTACTTGTTGTTGAGCTTAATAAAACCTGATCAATTGTTGAATTGAAAGACATTGCTTAGAATCTGAAGAAGAAGAAGACGAAAAAACTCGTGTAACGTACTCGGTGTTAATATCATAAAATCAAAATGATTTATGACGATGCGTGATAAGAACGTGGTTACGAATTGGCTCATTATTGTATTCACATTGACTAAATGTCAATATACTGTCAATCCAGATATTCAAAACAAATTTTTATTCCGCCGGTTGTTATGTTTATATCGTTGTTTTCATTGACTCTATGCGCCCTACGCCATTTCACAAGAAGAAGAAAAAAAGCGTAAAAATTCGTTTTTGTTTTTTGCTTTTGTTCTCATTTTACAATGCATCGATCACTATCAATGTCGATTCAATTGATTTCTTTCTTTTTTTTTTGTTGAAAGAAGAATAAAAAATAGGATGTCAATGACTTTTACCTTCGAAGATCATTCATTTTCGTCTATAGCAGCACGTGTACGCATCTAGTTTATGTTATCTTCGATCATTTTTCTTCTTCTTATCCTTCTCACGCAATACATTTTTCTTTCTTGCCGGATTCGTTCGTTGTTGTTTGACTATTAACTAAATATTCCTACATAACGATTCGGCATTTTTTTCTTTTTCGTTTTTTGCACTTTCTGTGCAAATGAATGAATGTATGTATGTACTTGAAAAAGACAAGAGAAAACTCCATTCCGATAAGTAATATCATGTTTTTTTTCCTGTAAAAAAAAAGATTTATTATTATTATTCATAAATTTGACTACATGCGCGCAAACACAGAAATTATCTAACAAAGTCGAAAAACAAAAAAAAACGAGAGAGAGAGATCGATCGTAATCATATGGCGTAGAACGGATGCACAATAATAATAAATAACGAACTTCGAATGTGTTTCTTTCTATCTCATTCGACAAATACCATTCAATGTCGAATCTGTATTTCGTATACATTTCGCTTTAGCAAAAATCGACCAAAATCTAAGTGTTTCATCACCAGCTCCTGTTACAATCGATTCACCATCGGGACTCATGGCCAGATAGAGAACCCGTTGAGTATGTCCTACTAATCTCGCCAATGGTTGCATATTCGGATATTTCCAAACGATGATTTGATTATGTGCAACACCGTGCGTTGAAACTAATTCATCGGTTGAATTTTTCGACCAAACTAATTGACAAACTTGCGAACCGGTATCGAATGAACTTGACGTTTGACAGGTCAATGACGAACGAAAACGTATATGTCGATCGGCTGCACCGCCACCCGATGCCAGTAGACCGTGTTTATGTGGCGACCAAGCAATAGCTTTGACAGCAGCTAGATGATCTTTGAATTCATGTAACGGTTGATTCGAATGATTTCTCGACCAGAGAATTAACCGATTATCATTGCCACCGCTAGCAAGTAGAGTTTTATCGGGCGACCATTTCAATCCGCATATTTCCTGTGTATGACTATGAAATTGATGAACAACGGTCTGCTGTCGAAGATCATGTTCGAGAATATAACGATCTCGTGAGCCCGAACACAATGACCAATCATTCCACGCTAAAACACCGACCCGATGCGTATGTTTACATATGGATTGCATACGTTTTTGTGTTGTCACATCATAAATATGCACATGTCCACGTTGTGTACCTTAAATATTCGAAGAAAATCGATCGAAATCAATTTCATTTGAAGTTCGTTTTTACCAATGGCAATCACATTGGTCCAATCAGACCATTGTACGGATGTGATTATGTCAGATCCGATGATATTCACTTGTCGATTGACAACCGTCGGTAATATTGAGCTCGAGAGATCACATAATAATTGTACTTGATTGGTTTGTGCATTGTGTAGATAAACACACGAGCCTAGTGCAACACAGAGCATGTTCGATGATGACCAATCGAGAAGATTTAAATAGAAATCATCTTGAAGATCGGGCGCATCGAGAACTTTATAGGGTAGATCGGGAATATGTCGAAGAGTTTTCTTCGGTGAATAGAGGAGATTTATGGATGCGTTCGATATTGGCGAACGATTGAAATGTTGTGGTGATGATGTTGATGATGATTGTTGAAAATCTTCTCGACGTTCTGAATAACGGAATATCGATGAATTATTTTCTTTACTGAATAGTGTTTTTGTTGGTGTTGTTTGTACTGTTTGTTTATGATCATAATTTGTATTTTGTACATCGGAGATTTTCAATATCGAATCGACATTTGTGTTTAAAAGTGTATTTTGTAATAGTTGATTGTAGACATTGAAATCAGACTCGTTTGCTGTTATGCCCGAACTAAGACCGATTTCTAATTGTTCAATACGAGCTCGTTTATTCGGTGATGGTGTTGTTGTTGTTGTTTTCGATGGTGATGATGGCGAAGTTGACAATTCATAATGAAGATTCGATGCAGACAGTGATGAACGAAGAGGAATGTATCGATCACTAGTTTTAACTGGCGATTGAATTGGACTTGTATAGGATGAAAGAGAATTTTGTCCGTTGATTGAAAGTAAAAGACGACGTTCGAAATCTGTATCCATTGACGAAAAGAATTATCTGATGAGAGTTATCAGAACCGGTAATGAACGGTGTTGTAGCTCGAAACAAGATTTATCAAAAACATTGAGAATATGATGCTTTTCAAGTGTTTAAATGGATATTTTTGAGCCTCAGTTTCGATACCTTCTCAACATGATTTCATTCATGACTGTTGAGCTTGATTGGTATTTCGAATCATCATCGGCGAGATAAATTCAACGAGTCGATTGTGTTCAATTAACATGTTTGTTTTTTTAAATTTAATTAAAAAAAAGAACAGCAGCAACAAACACACACAGCAGCAGCAAAAAAAATGCGCATCTACCTGTGATAAACAGGATGAACAATTGAATAGAAAGAGAAGAACGAAAAAAGAAAAAAAAAACTGAAAGAAACGTTTTCTATGTTGTTTCATGTGCATGAGTAAATGTTTTCTCTAGTTAGTGGCAAGACGAAAGAAAAAACGTATCAAAAAAACAAACAAACCAACAAACAAACGAAAAAGAGACAAGGAAAGAACTGAAACAGAAGTTAACTATGGTAGAATAACGACAGCGTATAGATTTCTCGTCGCAACAGTAAAAGAGAAAAAGAAAACAACAACAACATCAACAAACAGAGAGAGAGAGAAGAAAAAAAAATGAAGATGAAGTCGCATTGACACGAATGTAATACAACCGTAATAATAATAATAATAATAATAATAACAATAGCAAAAGAAGAGGAGAGTGAAATGCCGATGAAAACTGTTGATTGAATATCTTAACAAAAAAAAAGAAGAAGAAGAAACGAAAACGAAAAAGGCGAATTTTGTGATTTGTTTTCTATATATACGAATCGATCGATTCACCAGGCTCTTCCAAGATCACACCACGCAGGAGCAAGAGTGGGAGGACAAAAAAAAAGACAGAAGAAAAGATCAGATAAACCAAACTGTTCTAGATTATGTGCGGCACGCGTTGTTTGTTTTGTTGGTTAATAGCAAAGACGAAGAAGAAGAAGAAGGAGAAAAAATGAAGCGAAATTTATTTCGCAAGTGTTGGAAAATCAACTGCATTGCCAAAATCCGGTGTATACGAATTGGCATTCGAACGGTTATAACCTCCGCGTGAACCACGATTTGAATTGCCGTACGATCGACGGTATTCGCCACGACCTGAGCCTCCTCTTGAGCCGCCACGGTAGGGTCTCGATTGTTGTGATTGTTGTTCATTGGCTTGCGAGTCACCGGTCTGTTGATTTGGTGATTTCGAACGTGTTTGATCGTCACGATTGGGTCGGAAACGTCCTGAGCCACGACGTGGACCACCGCGTGGAGCATCGATCGGCTTGAAAAACAACGGAATATTGATGATTTTCTTCTTTCCGCCGGCGTGTTGATCGTCGTCTTCTTCGTCTACGTTTTCTTCATCATCGTCTTCGACTTCTTCCTCGTCGTCTTCGTTCTTTCGATAGGTTTGTTCGAAAGCCTTGAATTGTTTGGGATCGACACCTTCGTTGGCCGTACGTGGATTGAGTTGCGGTACTTTTTCTTGATTCGCTCGTTTTTTAGCTTCGACTTGCTTCTTGTATTCGTCGAGTGTCATTTGTTTTTCGGCTTCGTCGACTTGCTGCGACCAGTCTTTGGGCGCCGAAGTTGCTTGTTCGCCTGTTGTTTCGGTTTGTTCGTCGGTGGCAACGGCTTCTTCAAGATTTTCGGTTGGTTTGCCCCAGTTGTGCGCGCCTTCACCGCCTCGTTTCTCGACCGGTTTCACGCCCGAGACGTACGAACGCGGCTGTCGGTCGTGTTGTCGACGAGCTTGTCGAGATTCATCGTGTTCGCCGCCTTCGTGTTGATTCGAACGGCTGTTCGTATAATTACGATTGCTGTGGAACGTTCGGGTTCGAAATTGGCCACGGCCACCTCGTTGATTGCCGGATTCGAACGGACGTTCTTGATTGGCGGCATCGCCTTCGAATTCTTGGCCGGTTGTTTGTGCGGCATTGGGTTCGTTTGTTTGCCAATCACCAGTTTGTTGTTGGGAGCCTTCTTCGAAGTTTCGATTGCCGAAATTGCCTCGACCTCGGCCACGACCGCCGCCACGACCTCCTTCGAAGTTTCCTCGGCCTCGACCTCGACCACCACCACGGCCGCCACGGCCTCGGAAACCGCCGCCCGATTGATTATCATTGCCGGCTTCGTTGTTCCAAGTGTTACCGCCTTGTTCGATCCAACCTGAATCGTTCGAGCCTTGTTGTCCGTCGAATTTATTGAAACGTTGTGAACGGGGTTGGCCGCCGCCTCGACCACCTTCTTGTCCTCGTCGTCCTGAGCCACGGCCGCCTACAAAGAAAGAAATCGACTCAGAAAATCGATTCAGTCGTCGATTTAGTTTTACCTCGCGCACTATCACCTCGTGCTTGTTGATTGTTATCACCTAGAGCAGTTGTTTGTTTTCGTTGTTCATTGAAAGTTGATTTTCCGGCGACATTTTCTTTATTCGTTTTTGTTGTTGTTGCTGTTGTTGTCGGTTTCTTAGTTGTTGTTGTTGGCACTGTTTTCGAATCTTTCGCTGATTTTTTTTGTTTTTCAGCTGTTTCGGTTTGATTAGCAATGAAATCGTCTGGATCTTCGTCATGATCGACAAAATTAAGAAATCGATTGCCCGTATTTACTCCGTATTCATAATCGAGTGACATGATTTCTTCTTGCTGATGTCTTTTTTTTCTTATATCTATGAATTAATATGTGTGGATTTTTTTTTATCTTTAAAAGTAATTTCTTGTTGGAAATTTCTCGTCACAAATTGAAAAATTGCATCTAACGAAAAGAAAAAACAAACAAAATAAAGGAACTGATCAGTATCCGGTAAAATAATCATTTCTATCATTTAGAAAAGCGAATAAAAGTTAAATTGTTTTCATCAGTTCAGTTGCCTTTATTTTTTGTTTGACTTACTATGAGTGTGTGTTGTGTATAGGGTTTAGTTTCTTTGTATTTCTTTTTTGTTCGAATAAATAGCAAACGTACACACGTACGATAGAATAGAATAGGAGAAGAAAAAAAAAATAATAATAATAACTATTTTTCTCTGGTATATCAATGACCTATTTGCAAGGCAAAATGCTGTATATACTACGTATCAGAAGAACGAATAGGAAGAGAAGAAGAAGAAGAAGAAACTGAGGATGATGAATATCGGAAAGAATTTCGGTGCTTAGCAAAAGCCAAACGTGCATCGTCGAAGAGGCCATTTACAGTGAAACTTAGTTCGAGAAAAAAAACGTAAATTTGTCCAGAAAATTTTCTTTAAAAAAAATTTTTTTGTTTTTATTTAAATAAATGAATAAGAAAAACTGAATATTTTTTTATTTCTTTCTTCGAATGCATTCTTTCGATTGTTCTATGCATTTCTATTGAATTGGCAAAGAACGATCATGGCTGATTGTCTATCCAATCTATACCAGTTCTCAGTTCTTTTTTTCCTCCAAAGCAAATTATCATCTTGTTTGAATGATTAGAGAAAAATATGTTTTCATGATGTTTGTCCTATCAAAGTTAATTATTGAAATTTAAACTCAAAAGAAAAACAACCGTAACAAAACGTCATGTTTTATCGTTGAACAAACATCAAGATCAATTCTTTTCTCATTTCTATTCAATCACTAACACTAGGTACGCTCTGTTGTTTATTTGCTTGTTGTTTCTCGTTAATCGATATTCAGTTGTTTTTTGCTTCTTTTCCAGTCATGTCATTCAATGCAAAAACATCCACCACGGCTGTACCGCCGCGTTCTTCACAATATATCGGCCCATATCTACTCCAAAAAACGCTGGGCAAAGGTCAAACAGGTATGTGTCAACGTCCATCTGCGAACATTTCGTTGAATTGTTTGATTTGTTCAATTTAGGTTTGGTTAAATTAGGTGTTCATTATGTCACCGGAGATAAAGTAGCAATTAAAATTGTCAATCGAGAAGCACTATCTGAATCAGTTTTATTAAAAGTAAATTCGAAATTGACCTGTTTGAAATGAAGATAAGAAAACGTATTTGTTTAGGTCGAACGAGAAATTGCTATTATGAAATTAATTGAACATCCACATGTTCTACGTTTATTCGATGTTTATGAGAGTCGAAAATATTTATATTTGATTCTTGAACATGTTGCCGGCGGTGAATTATTCGATTATTTAGTTAAAAAAGGTCGTTTAACACCGAAAGAAGCACGAAAATTCTTTCGACAGATTATTTCCGCATTAGATTTCTGTCATAGTCACATGATTTGGTATGTTTATTTGCAAGATTAGTTTTGTAATTATCATTTGTTTTTGTTTGTCTTTCAGTCATCGCGATTTAAAGTAAACAAATCAATTAGCAAAAAAACAAATCCATTCATTTTTTTCTATCGATTTAGACCGGAAAATTTACTACTTGATGATAAAATGAACATACGTGTCGCCGACTTCGGCATGGCGTCATTGCAAGTTGACGGTGGTTTTCTCGAAACAAGTTGTGGTTCGCCACATTATGGTAACGGAAAAACAAATAAAAATTGTTGTTGTTTTTTTTCTCATATTTGTATTTTTGTTTCATTTGTCTAGCTTGTCCCGAGGTCATTAAGGTATAACATTTATTATGCATATGCAAATCTGTTAATTTGCAATCTAGGGAGAGAAATACGATGGACGTAAAGCCGATGTTTGGTCGTGCGGTGTCATTCTTTATGCATTACTTGTGGTACGTAGACTGATCTCGAGGTTAAAAGCATTTTTGTTTACGATGGGATTGTCAAGAGATTTGTTGAATATTCAAAAACAAAACATGTTGTTTCTACTTTTTTTTTTGCAGGGTGCATTACCATTTGATGATGATAATCTTCGGCAATTATTAGAGAAAGTTAAAAAAGGTGTTTTTCATATTCCACATTTTGTTTCGGCTGATTGTCAACAATTATTACGTGGCATGATCGAAGTCGATCCGAGTAAACGTTTAACGGTAATTTTTAAAAAAATGCATTTATATTCTCGCTTCTGTCTGTATATGTTACTCTTTTGTCAAAATAAAACAAAACAAAATTTTAATCATAAAAATCATTCTGTTCTCATTATTTACAGTTGGAAGATGTCAGTCGACATCCATGGGTAACACAGTACGTAAACGGCGTTCGATCGCCTTTGTTATTGTCTATTTATCGTCGTCAAAAATTGTTGTCATCAGATCGTTTGCGTCGTCGAATAAATGACGACAAAACGCATTCAGCTAGATCAATGTTCGTTGTTGTTATTGTTGTTCGTGTCTATTTCTATGTGCTTGCTTAATTAAGAAGAGAAAAGAAAACTTCTATTTGCGCATGTTAATCTTGATATGTTTCAATATTTCGCATGGATGAACAAATAATAATCATAATCGTTTCATATTTGTTCAGAGGATCAAAAGCTGATCTTGAACTTGAATTACCCATGGTTCAAGTTATTCAAACAACAATCATTCCAAAAGAAGAAGATATCGATGGCGATGTATTTGCAGCTATGACATCGTTAGGTTGTTTCAAAGATCGACAACGATTAATTGAAGCGTTATTAAATTCGAAGTAGAAAAAACTTTTCCAAATGAGATTAATTAGGAAAAATATATTTGCATTTCTTATGTTTTCACAGACATAATACAGAAAAAGTGATTTATTTTCTTTTACTTGATCGAAAATTACGACAACCGACATTAGATGATAGTGACGATGCTAAACAACGAAGCCGATCTGGTTCACGTAAGAAGAAGAAAAAGAAAATTCGTTCGAAAAGAAAAAAGAGAACTCGTTATATTTTAGCGGATTTTCCACAAAAACGTATCGATCGTCAGCGTTCGAATGGCTCAATCGGAGGAGCTTCGAATCGATCTGGCATCGTCGCACAATTAACTGAAGGTTCGCCGTTAGTACCTCGACGACAGCTCTATACAAGCATAGCGTAAATAGAATTCAATGAGTTTCTTATCTTTTCTCATTGACCTTTGTTTCTTTCGTAGTAATAGAACAATTTCAGCTAATAATACGCCATCAGTTAGTCCTTGTTCATCGCCAACATTGGCTAAGAAAGATGTCTTTTCGAAAATTGCCGCACTTACAAGTGGAAAAACATCAATTGATAATAGTTCAACAACATCCGTTCACACGCCGCCAACAACACAACATCCACATATTCATCGACATCATCGTAATACATCAACTGTCTCACAAAACGATACCGTTCTAACGACACAACCGTCAACACAATCGATTGCTTGCAATAGTATTAGTGATCAATCGTATGCGTATGTTAAACCAGATGCATCGACATCAACTGCAAATCTAGTCAATAATGGTACGAATTCATCACGAAAATATGTTCCATCAACTTCACAAACACCATCGACATCGACAACATCGGAATCAGTTAAAATCGAATCATCACCATCGACCCTATCGAGCAATAGTTCGATGACAGCACCATCGCCGAACACCAATCAATGGCGACATAAATTAACCAATTTAAAACAAAGCTTTCAAAATGTTGGCACACCGAGATTTCATCGACGACCAAAAGTTCTACGTAAAAATACTTCGTCTTTTTTTTCTTTTTTTTCTTTATTTGTTTGTTTGTTGATTAGTTGCTGAAAGTGATAGTACAACAACATCACATTCGCCATCACAATACGGTACAACACCTGAAGCAACAAAGAAATCTCTCTTCCATCATATTATCGATGCAATGCAAGAAGATCATCATATGATTGTCGTTAAAGATCGACCACTATCAGCAATTAAAACTGATCTTATTCACGCATTTCTTTCGACTCCCGATCTTGTTCATAATGTTCTTTCGGGTACGCAATATCGATGTGAATATCGTCGAGCTGATCGTTCGTCGATGTTTCAACGTAATATTCGTTTTCATGTCGAAATTTGTACAGTCAAATCGACTGATTCATCAGCACCTGATACATACTATGTTACATTTACTTTAATCACAGGTAATCAACTGAATATATTGTGTGCTTTTTTTATTATTATTTTTACTATTTTTTTAAAGGCCAAGCACGACGTTTTAAGAAATTATGCGAAGAAATTCAAATACTTTTTCTCACAAGTAAAGATCGTTTAGCTAAACAACGTCGACAAGTTCATGATACGAATCGTTCAACAAATCCGACGACAAATAATCGTACTACTAATCCATCGTTTATATCGTCCTTATTTGGTAACAATACAAATTCTTCATCTTCATGTAAAGTCATTTGCTTTTTGTTAAAAACAAAAAACATTAATATTTCCCATGAGAACTTCGTGTTTTTTCTCTTGTCTTTCAAACAAAGAAACAGGTTCACTCAGATTTCAATTTGCTTCTCAAGAGAATTCATATAAGCTTGTCATATGATGATCACTAGAGATTAACATATTTTCAATTGATTTAGATGTGAAATCAAATCATTCAGTACCACAACAACAATCTTCATCATCATCAGCATCATCACTTTCATCAACATCGAACGTATCCCTAACGAATCCTCCACAACCGATTCTCAATGAAAATTCGACAACAGTTGAATCGACGCGTGTTAAGCTTGCTCATCGTCTTGCAATTTAATTATTGTTTTTAGTTTATTTTCTCTCTCTCTCATTCACTGCTTATTGTTGTATACGTCTCGTTTATTTCCTTTTCGTTTAACATGTTCGCATTCCATGAACATCTATCATTAATCCCTGTTGATGACATTCGAAAACAGATTAAATTTACGCTCATATACATTTATATATACATATATTTATTCTTAATCTTCCTTTATTCTAGTCAAAGACAAGAAAAAACTTAATATATTTATCTCTAATCGAATAAATCAAATTCATTTCGTGATGAAAATCAATATTGAAAAAGCAATGACTTCTTATTGCTTTGTCTTCCGTCTCGTTTGTCGGAATCATTTTTAGTCTTTATCAATATTTAACAGTTTTCTTCTTCGTTTCTTCTTTTGCAAACGTCCATTTCAATTTCATTGTTCGTACTTTGTCATCCTTTAAATTAATCTGTATGTCTTCATAGTATGTATGTGAGTTTATTTGTAATATGTTGAATGACAAATTGTGCACAAATTGTAAGTTTGCTCTCTTTTTTCTTTAAGCACCTTTGTCACCATTTCTCTCTTCTTCTTCTTCTTTTTCTTTCATTTGTGTCTTATAAATAAAGATCATGTTGAAAAAAAGAAACAAATCTCTGACATTGTGTGACTCAAGAGAATTTCATATAAATCTCGTGCTCAAAATACAAAGATACATTCGAAATTTGCTTGTAAACAGTTGTTAATGAAATGACGTCTTTTCAATACGGAAGTTTCTCATTCATTTAATGAAACATAATAAGAGCAATTATGACGTTTTTTTTTTGATTTTCTTCTCCTCTTGTTTTAGTATTGTTCAGACAAATTCGATCATGCTGTTAGATCCTAGTATGACGTATTACGTTCATGATTGACAAACAAGCATAGGTTTTGTTTTGGTATATGTGCATAGTGTGAACGACGATAGCGCACGCGAAGCAGCAAATGAATTCAAAAAAAAAGAAAACATTAAACACACAATCAGAAGGAGAAAGAGCGATCGAGCGAACTAGATCAAGTAAACTGAACGATGAATAGCGAGAGCAGTGCACAAAAAGAAATAGACCGATGAGAGAGTTAGTACTTTTTTTTGTGCCATGTAAGCTGATAATAGTGAAAGAAACGTATGAACATGCGACGAATAAATAAGCGCCATTGAGCGATGAAAACGAGACAAAGAAGAAAGCAGCATTAGCCGAGCGTCAGAAAAATAAAACACACAATCATGCATTAACATAGAAAAAAACACAAAGATCTTTCAAGCCATGCCGTTTTTTTGTTGTTAAACAAAAGAAAAATCCCAAATGTTTATTTTTGTCGATCGAAAACAAAAGAGTCTTTTCAATATTTGTTGAATGTATATACGTATATATGAATGAATGTTTTTTTTTTCAAACTATTAGACACAAAATGAAATTATCGCGCGCATGAAATAAAAAGAAACTGGAATAGCACCAGTAACAAATAAACAAACAAACAAAAGTAAAAAGAATACATGATCGAAATGATCATATAGCACGCTTATTGATGTTTGTGTTCTTTTGTTTTCTTTTTTTCTATATGTTTGATTTCGAGAGACAATTAAAAAAAAACAGAACGAAAGAATGAATATTGCAAAAATTGTAGAAAACAACAAACAACAACGAAAGAAAGAAAGAAAGAAGAAAAACAAGATTTCAGAACACTGTTCGCATGAGAGAAAATATCTTTTTTGTTTGATCTTCGAGATTTTGTTCAAGAGAGAGAGAAATTCATGGACATCATTATTGCACCATGTAAAAAGAAAAACTCGATAGTGACTTATTGTCTTTATCCGATTTCGATAGAGAAATATTCATAGCTACTACTGTTCAGTCTACCAGAAGCGAAAATAGGAGAGAACGAGAGAGAGAGAGAAAAGAAACAAAATTAAGAGACGGAATGTCTGTAGCTAAGAAAGACGACTGACTAGGACGTGCATTGAATTCGAAAAGAGATACAATACACCGGAATAATTTATCTCTTATTCGATGGTTCTAATTAAATGTGTTTGTGTGTGTTTTTTTCGAACGATTTTGCTGCTTCCTGCGCATGCACATTGTGTATTCGTATTTGTTTTCTTTTGAATATGTGTAACTCTCATCTGTTGCGAATATGAATCGGATAGTAAATCATAAAAAAATTAAAAGGTAAAACAAAGAAAATTATTCTTGCTTTTTTCGAAAGAAGAAAATGACAAATAGAAAAAAAAAGAAACAAACAAAAACGAAAAAAAGAAAAAAAAAAGATTTGAAATAACTGCTGATTATAAGTCTCTTAGTTATACGCTGTTGTTATTTGCTCATACACATATTTCAAATGTCTACGTGTACATACTGTAGAACTTTTCATCACAAACTGGAAACAACGGACAAACGAACAAAACAAATCAAGAAAAAGAAAGAAAGAAAGAAAAATATATATGTATATGTATGTGTGAACATCAAAGAACAGTAAAAGAGAAAAAGATACATGTTCTAGTATATTTTTTTGTTGTTTAAATGTAAAGAAAGACTAAATATGTATAATATGTATATATGTAGAAAAAAAAACAGAAACAAAAAGACGAGAACTTACGTACTTGTTTGTAAAAATGTTTAGATTTTAAGAAAAGAGAAAAAGAGAGAGAGAGAGAAAGAAAGAAATAAACAAACACTTGGCTAATATGGGCTATATTCCGATGGGAATTTTGAATAATGTTCGAATGAGAGATAAACATATTTTTTTTTCGCATAGATTTACATTGATGTTTAGAACAAGAACAACATTTTTATCCATGGATAAATATTCTTTAGAAATCTGAAAAAATTGGAAATTACAAGCTGTTGAGAGCGACTCAGTTGTCTGGTTAGTTGATAGTTACTTTCAAATTGTTGAATTTGTATTCAAGTGAATTAAAGTCTCGGCAAATGTGAAGTGTATCCAGTAACTAAAGAAGAAGAAAAAGAAAACAAGCATGATCAATACTCAGTTGATAATTATTTTTTTCTTTGTGTTTCAAGAGTCATCTGTGTATGTGTGTGCGCGTGTATGATCCTCATGCCGAACAGATACATGTACACACACGGATTTGTAGAACAAAATGTTAACTAGTGTGTGCATGCAGAAAAAAAACAGAAAAACAATAGAAAAGTTGTTGTTTTTCGCTGTCAGAATAGTGAAAATATCATCTAATAGTTGTGTCTCGACATTGAATTACTCACTTTTCAATTGGGATTGAGCTGAACAAGAGAGACAGAAGAAAACAAAAAACAAACATGATTTAAATGAACAATTCGATTTTCTTGAAACATGTTAGCTAAGAACACTCTCGTAGACTTCGCAATTTTCATCAGATCTCGGTCATGCTCTGGCTATTCGTATTCAATCGACAACTTACATGCCATAGGTACGGCAGTTAAATATGGTTGTTGAAACTGCATAGGCAACGGTGACGGTGATGGATATGAAAATGCTGCTACTGGATAAGCAGCCATTGGTATACCAGTTTTTGGATCAGCTACAGCCGGTCGTTTTTGTTGTTGTTGTTGTTGTTGAACAAATTGATGCGCGGGAATGAGTTGCGCACCAGGTGGCTAGAAAAGTCGAAAGACAACAGATCAATGTAATGATGTTTTGGATGGATTGAAAAATATCGTTGATTTATTTTTTTTCCATGTTTTTGCTTTGTTTTTAATTTGGAATTTAGAAGAAAAGATATCATATGCATCAAACTGACCAAACCACGAGAAGCTTTATTTGATTAAAAGCAAAGAAGTCAAATAAATAAGCAAGCATTAAAGCAAAATAACTGTTAGTAGTATTATTATTATTATTATCCAGGTGGTTCGATCAGTTTTCTATCATATCGTAATCAACTTTTCAGCTTTCTTTCTTTTTTTTTTAAATCTTTGTCAGTGTTCAAAAGCATACAAAGCAAACAGAAAAAAAAATAAATCAAGGATAGATAAGCGTGTGTGCAATACCAGCTGCAGGTAGGCACCGGTAGTAGCAGTATCATCTTCAAGCGGTCGTTTTTTTGTCTGATGTGTAATGCTGCTGCTGCTTACAGGATCGATCACTGCCTAGATTAGTAGAAAAGAGGAATAAAGAAAAAGAATATGTGTGCAACAAGCAAAAAATACAAACAGAGAATAAAAAAACAACAATACACACATACACAATAAGCATCTGTTTGTTTTTTGGTCATTTTAAAAGAAAATAAAACCCAGTAACAACACTCGAATAGATTGGAGTTCGGTAATTATTTTAATTCATGAAAACAAAGTAGTAGAACAAGAAGAAGAAGAAGAAAGAGAATCGAGTATTTCGAACGTGCTAATTGGATTTCGAAAGCATTTAAAGCACGCATATTGGTTCGATTTTCTTCGTGCGAAATCGACTAAAAAACTAGTCGAGTGTCGTTAACAATGAAGCTCAAAATTTATCCAATATAATGACAAGTCACATTCATAGAAGGCAATTGCATCTGCACGGCAGAAAAAGAAATAAGGCTGCTGCTGCTTGCTGCACAATGACATTATGATATCAATTCAAAGAGAGAAAGAAAAAAAAAGGACCAACAATCCTACAGACCATTCTACCAACCTTAACATTGGTCGATGATGTTGACGATGACGAAGATGATGTACCGTTGGGCCCAACTAAGTCACCATTGATTGAAGTGACTAACGATGACTAGAATTGTACGATGAGATTTATGAAATAGAATAAATTGAGTTTGAATTTACATCTTTTAAGTCAACGGATGGCGCACGTGCATAAATTGTTTGTATGGGTGCTCCTGGATATGGTTGATACGGTGAGACAAAACCATTAGCATATGTTCCGTCGTCTTCATGAGGAGTTTGTTGTTGCTGAAAAAAGAAAAATGACATTTTCAATAACAATGATTAAATTTCTTCTATTTTGTTAAAAATCATTTGATTGATTAGTTAAATTAGTAGAAAAAAGAAGTATTAATAAGACATAAATCAAGCATGCAAGAGAATTAGCAAGCATACCAACGATGAGGAACAAGCAGGTGATGCAGTCAAAATTGACTGACTACTGTTCAATGTCAAAGGATGCATTAATTGTATTGTCGATGGTGAATATTGAATAGTCGTAGCTGCTGCTGCTGCTGCGGCTACTAATGGATTAGGAAAAAGATGTGCAACAGCTGCAGCTGTTTGAGCTTTAACAGCTTTTAGTTGTGAAACAAGATGTTCAGGTGGATGAAAATATTTGCATGTTTCACGGACACATTTGCCTTTGACATAATCAACACAAACAATAACAAGACCGTCCGTATCAAGAGGACAATGAGCTTGAGGATGTGCAAATGGACATGTGTCTGACTTATACAAACATTGACCACGCTGAAAATCTGAACACACCTAGAATGAAAACGATAACACAAGGAAAACACAAGCTGTTCTAGGAACAAAATAGTCGGCATGGCAAATGAATAGGTTCCGAATTCTTCGAAATAGATATGCGGAAAATACATGCGCTCATAAGTCAAATAAAAACATACTATATATATATAAAACGAATAAAATATTAAGTAGAGAAGCAAGCAATAAGCAAAGAGTTTCTAAGCATAAAACACTAATAATAATAAGTGCCCAATGTTTCAAATACACACAACAAACAAAAAACAGAAGATAAGTGTGAAATGATATTGAATATAGGCTCAACTGCATTTGCTTTCTTGGTTTTTTTAGTTAGAAAGTGATAATAGGCACGCATAGACACATACACACACGTAAATAAAATAATTTTCGAATATGAATAACTTACATAGAGCGTTTCGAGGTCAACATATGGCTAAATAGTATAGGTAGAGTTTTAGAGTGATGAAAAATTAAAATTCTTAGTCAAAGAATTAGAGATTTCATGTTAGTCACTCAATTAGAATTCACAAGGGAGAAACATATGAAAATCATTGGAATTTTGTTCTACTTGTCACGATATAGACAAATACATTATCAAGTCAAACAACGAGCAAAATATACAAAAATAAAGAAATATTCCACTGTCACAACAAACAAGATAACAAACCTTTAAGGCATCATGATTTGAATTGTTGTTCTGATAGACCTATAGAGATTGAAGTCGGATTAGAGTAAATAATTCACTAGAATTTATTTATTTATTTTTTTAATATTCTAGAAATCGATGGTGTTAGAAAAATGAATCAAAATTGAGCAGCAAAATAACAAGAGATAAAGCTGCATACATTCGCGTCACTATCGTTTTTACTCATTATTAACTTGAATTCTAGTTGTTCTAGCGTGCCAATGGAGCAATTTTAATACAACATACGGAAACTCTCTCTCTCTCTCGCTCTCAAAAATGTAATCAAAGTCGAGGATGTAAAAATAAACATGTGATTTAAAATATCGATAAATACGATTCGAATACATACTTCGAGACGATCGGTACGTGCTGTTTTTTGTCCAGTTGCTTGTGTTGGTAATTGTGTCACCGGTTGAAAATATTGCGCACCATCCGGGCTGAACATAGCTGCTGCCGTCGCTGTTGTTGGTCCTGTTTGAGACATTTGTTGCAAATGTGCAGCATGTAGAGGTATACTAAAAGCTTGACCTGCTGTATTAAACAATAACGTTGATTGGCCTGGAGCAGTTGGTCCCATATGAGGATAGGATGCCTATGACGAAAAGTAAAACTATCAAACACAAATCAGCTCAATGTTGAATGATTTACTAGTGAAGCAGTTTGTTGAATAGGATTTTGAATAATAGCACCGTTGGGATATGGCATATGAGTTGCCGTTTGTGGATAAATAGCTTGATTAGCAGCAATATTCATAGCTAGAAAAACAAAAAAAGTGAATATTCTCTCTCGATCTATTTGTTCTGGTGCGTACCAATACTACGAAGTATAAGATTGTTGCGTCCGTTTTGAAGTAAAATATCGCGTAAGTGTTGAGGTGGATGAAGATATTTACACGGTGGATTCGTACGATTGCATTTGCCCTAAAATTAATAAAAAAAATATAGCTTTTTTTTTATTTCAGAAAAAAAAACTTGAATCAAGTTATAAACGAAAGATCTTATTTATTGATTTTTATTACTCAGAAGTTCTACACTTGAAAGATAAAAATAAAATTTATAATTTCATTTCAATGTATGCATAAGATGTCAAATAAATTCTCCTATTATCTTACAATAAAATGTCCGTTCTCATTGCTTTAACTTACGTTTTCAATTCAATATTCATTCATCATTTCATATTAATGATGAAAATACAAACAACAAGTTGAAGATAACCGGTCAAGTATCGGTACAAATAGATATGAATTGTAAATCGTATATATCGAATATCTTCTTTCGATTTTTTTTCTCTCTCTCTCCCTCGTTCTCTATCGGTGATACGAAGCCTCCGCTTTGTCACTTGTCTTCTTCTCCTATTCTCGATCTTCATTGCTCGTTTGAAAATACATCTATATATAGTAAAAGGCGATATCCAACGAGCAAAAGTTGATTTGAAAACGAAAGAGAAAGAAAAATAAGAAATCATCGTTTTCGTTCTGTGTATCTACTATATATATATAGATATACTATTCGATATTAACGGTCGTGTTCATTGTGTGTACATCTAAACTCAATCAAATATTCAAACAGAACATATGTATACTGGTGTTTTTTGCTCTCCTGTAAGAAAAAATAAAAAGTACAAACCTTGAGTGAATCAAAACAAGCGATCACTTTGCCACTATTCACTTCGACATGTGTTGGTGGATGGGCAAATTTACATTCTTGTTCGGACCGGGTACATTTTCCACGTTGATATTCACGACATACTTCGAGTGTAAGCCAACGTGAATCTTTAACATTAGCTATCGATGCAATAAGCGGCATATTAGCAGCGGCTTGTGCGGCGGCTGCAGCTGCTGCAGCTGCTTGAACTTGAACGTTGTTTGTTGTTGGAGACCCTCCGGTTGATGATGATGATGAACCTGTTAATGATGTGACATACTGTTGAGGATGTATACTGTTCGGTGATGTATGATGCGTGCCGTGCATATCGGCAGCCGTTGCGGCAAAACTGAAAGACATTTACAAGGCTCACTGTTTGTCAAATATATGGCACTGTTTCGTAGGTTAGTTATGTATAATATATAAACACGTTTTTTTTTGTAGACTAAGCAATTATTCGTCAAGACTTCATTGTATGTTAACGAGAATGTTCCGAAAATGTTTTAATCTAATAATGTATAACATCTAAAAAACAAATTTTTACATAAATAAATATGGTTTTTATTCTTAGTCGATTAACGAATCCCATCTTTTGATAGTCACTGGTTAATCGAGCATTATCATTGAGGGTGTTGAGGGAAAAGTAAGAAAAAAAAACACCGAAAGTAATTGACATTTTATAGTCTATTAAGCGATGGAAGGATAAAAACAAAAAATCGAAGACATAGAGCAATCGTAATTTAATTCGATCAATATCGATATTAGTCATCATAACAAATATGAGAGATGATGTGGACGGTGGGTGGAATGTTATTAAAATAAGAATCAAGAGGAAGAAGAATCGCTCATTATATATAATAAATAATTGTCAGAAAGAAAAATACGCTCTTGAGAAAACAAGACACACTGGCAATAGAAATACGAGCAACAATAATTCTTGATTTTTTTTTCTTCGTCGTCATAAACTAGTGTTTCTTTTGCTTTCTTTTTTTTTCTTCTTCTTTTTCTTTTACTTGACATGCAACTCATTGGTCTTTTTTTAATGCTCTTTTACCTACCATCCATCCTATTCACGCATTGTGCTCTATAAATCATGCATTTTTAGTGTTCTTTTTGAACACACGCACAAATCTCACTTTTCATTTTAAATATCAATATATCTTCTATTTAGAAATGTTTTTTTTCCTAAGTACATCTATCTAATAAATAAATATTACCCAGCTAACAAACAGTCTGATAGAAATAGAAAACTTCCGTTTTTTTTCTTTATATATACTATATATATATATATATATATATATTTATTTATATATTTATTTCTGTCCAATGAAGAGGACATGTGCTGTTTTAGCTGCAAGGTCGATATCAACTGCCATTGTTGTATTAGTTGTCTATTGAAGTATATAAACTCGCCTACTGAAACTATTCTTGTCACTCGATAAAATGTGTAGATACGGATGTCAATAAAGTTTTTTTTTTGTTATTGCTCTATCTATCTATCTAGTAGTAGTGGTGGTATTATTATTATTATTATTATTATTATTGTATGAGTAGCATTAGAAATAAGAAGGACTTGTTACTCGGGCATTTATGAAGGCAGTAATCGAATCCGATTGTAATTGAAGTACTTAACCGCGCGACTTCTACTTGTCATACAAACGAAAAAGAAAAACGAGAGGAACAGCAGGAGAAATTTAAGTATACATAACGAAAGCACGAGATGATGATGATGTTGCATCAATGCAATGAAATAAAATACGAAAAACGACTACCCATCGATCAATGATCATTGGCATGCAAACCGCTCAACATTGCAGAGAAAGAGAAAGATTCATTTGCTTCTTCTTCTTCTTCTTCTTCTTCTCCTTTCTTCGTTTTTTTTTATTCTATTTCATCGAAGCAAGATGAAGAGAAGAGCACAACTACTCACGCTCATGTGTCAAATACACTATTCCTCTAACAACAAAAAAGAAAAGAAAAGAACAGCCTCGACGACGCCCCAAGTTCCCTTCTCTCTCTCTCTCTCTCTCTCTCGACGTAACACTACTGCTTTGTGTATAAATGGAAAAGAGCCAACACCGTTTTTTTTTTCAGTTTTTCTTCACAATTGATATTTGCGCGCGTGTACCTTACATTCTCTTCCTTTTTCTCACTCGTTTTTCTCTTCTTCTGCTTTTTTTCTCATCGGTAAAATAATGTCAAAATGTTAAAAATATTTCTTGTTCGATTATCACAAACATTATATATATATATAAGCAATTCGATCATCTAGCGAAGGAGAAAAAGAAACAAGACATGTCGAGAAAACGTGCTAGTATTAATAGAATCTATTTGTATGCTTGATATTCAATATATCGGTTCATTGAACAATTTTTTTCCTGTTATCTTGCTTTTTTTTCCTATTAAATTCTGTTTATCCTAGTGTCCATTAGATTTTGCTAAAGATTAATCGATAGAATTTGATGTAAAATGACAGATAACTAATGAACAAACGAATATACATATAAAAAGAAACATAAACGATGACAATCATATCACTACAAGGTTATATGTCAGACACTCGTAGAGTCTTAAAAAAACGTAGACATATGGTAAGCTGACTTTCTTCAATTACTCAACATACATACAAATATATAAATATAGATTTCTATGTGTATATGTGATGTGCATAGATATGTTGATGATAGACAACGAAATCATACAAAAATTTGTCGAGATATAAAAATTTATTGATGCTAGAGAAAATCTCAGCTAATCTGTCCGAAAAGGAAATTAGATAAAATAACAAATGAATAAATTGATCGAAATATTATTCATAATGAATAGATACAAAAAAGAAGGAAACTCACCTGTTAAGTAACAAAAGAAATGTTCACGTGATTTAAGCAACTGTCACTAATCACTATTCAACATATGTGTGTGTGTGTCTGTGTGTACTTTTTTTCTTTATCTATGAGAACTGGTACTTGCACGAACAGTAAATGTGTGTCAATGATATTTTCTCTCGATTTTTTTAAATATTTAATTGTTTCAAAGATGCCTTCACGCACACATTTTACTCATCGTCGAGCAAAAAAGAGAGAAAAAACTCGTTAAATGCATACGCATATATATATATATATATATATATCGAGTAAAAAAAATCATAATAAAAAACGTGCCAATGTACACATTCGTGTAACGGCATTAGAGGGCTTTTTTTCTCACCTGTCTGCACGTTTTTTTCTGTTCAAGAAGTGTTTAAAAATGAATATCAACGTTTGGATATGTCCTGTCAACTTGTACAAGTCATAAATCGAAGGATGACATGATGGCAATAGTAGTTCGATGCCATTTTTGATGAAATAACTTTTTTTTCTTCTCCTTCTTTTTCTTCTTCTTCTTCTTTTTTTTCTCTTTTTCTATTACGAGCTTGCTGCTGCTGACAACAACATACATACATGTAGAGGCAACAGCGAGCGCACACATACACAAAAAAAATGAGGTTCTCTCTTTCTCTTTGCATTTTTTTCTTCTTTTACTCTGTTCTATAGTTTTATGTACGGCGCTGCGTCTGCCGTTATGAGTCGGTGATGCAGCTGTTTTTTAGGGAACGACGACAGAACGACAAGGAAGAGAAAAAGAAAAATGCGTTGGTTTCGACTCTTGTGTCTTGGCAAGCAACAATCTATAGATTTGCTATTTATTATCGACCATTACTCTCTTCCCTACTCTGTCTAACTCTCTTCGTCTCGTTCTCATTTTTCTTTCTTTTTCTTGTCAACAGTGCTTATATACACGGACAATTTTATTCGTCTATATTTGTCATTGCGCCATGTTTCGCGAATATATAAGTACACATGTACAAACGAAGCGGATGATGATGACAATAGTAGTGGCATAATACTGAAGAACGAGCAAGCGAGAGAGAGAGAAAGAAAAATTTTGTTCGTTCATTGTATACTATCGGTTATGAAATCGTATTCGGATTTTGACGAATTGTCGTAACAGATGTATAACACCGAGATGAAGGACATCGAATTGTTTGATAATATGCATATATAACGAAACGAAACGAAACGAAAGAAAGCAAAAGATGATGATGATGATGAGGGGGATTTAAAGAAAAATTAATCTCTTGTCAAATATCGGCAACGGCAAGTTAAAGGAAAGAGAAAGCCAGAAAACTTATTCAAGTTGAAACCTCATATTGAAAAAAGACGACGAAGAAGAACTGAGCCATCCGAATACATCTACTTGAAACAATAATCCGTGTGTGCGTGTTATTGACACGATCTTGCCGGAGGTTTACTTTGAGGGGATCCGATTTCGTCGTATTCTATTGCACATGCATATATGGAAAGTTTTTTTTTCATTTTAATTGAACAAGAATGCATGAAAAAAAAGAGATTCTGTCAAAAAATTCCAATCTTCTCTGTCCGTAAAAAAATGCTAACAAAAAGTTTGATTCTACTTGTCACAAGTCTATTTGCTAGTACTCAACTTAAAAGTCGAATCATCTATTTGCTCGCGTAATAAATTCCGTTATCTATGAAAACAGTATCGATATATAGTGACAATGATGAGACTAACATTAGTCTTACTGTTAAAGTGGTTAAATGCCATGAATGAATGAGTGAATGAGTATGATTAAAATGATACAGAACTATTCGGGTTTTTTTTCTTTCTCGGCCGATGATGGAAACATATTTGCATAAGAGCAAATGAATGGAAGCATAAGAAAAATTCTTCATACTGACTCGTGAGAATGCACCGACACTGTGGGAAAAAGGGAGAAAATAAAAAAAATGCTACGACGAGCTTCAACAGTCTTTCGACTGGCTTTTTTTAATCTCTCGAGGGATATCAACAATCAAACATTGCTATGCCCTCCCCATTTTTCTCTTCCTTTTATTCTTCGTTTTTGTTTGATCGAGAAAGAAAAATGATTATTATTGAAGAATAAAAAAAAACGAGATAGAGACCAGAGAAATAAATATAATTTTTTAGAAACAATTAGATATACATGCCAATAGATAACGAAGAGAAAAGAGAAAGCTCGACGTGTTATTATGTGACTGGAACCCTAGATGAATAAATACACTTTTTATATTAAAATATTGTGACTCATTCAAACATTATCCTTTTCTAATACAATTGCGTGAACCAATGATCCTTGAGTATATATACACACACACACACACACACATCGATATATGTATATAAGACCAGATCTTTTCACCTTATTAAAAACGAACAATGTTATTACGCAAGTTCAATCATCACAAGTGAAGTGATCGAATGATAAGAGAGAAGAAAAAATTTTTTTCTTTACTCATTCTCGTTTTCGATTGAGAGTAAGATTCAAAAATGAGATAATCAAAATGCAAGCGCAAGCGAAACACGTTTTTTTTTCACTGAACAAATAGCCAGGGTTCTTGTGCACGCATGCACAAATAGACAGGATGTACGCTAAGAAACACTTTTACTATAATATCTCATGAATGTGCTTCAATGGTTTGCTTAACAAACTTTCAGCTTTCTTGATTCAATTACAATGTTTCATACTTGAGAGAGAAAAGAAAATGTATTGAAGAAAATACAATCAAAAGATCGAATAATAAGAAACAAATGAACTGTTTATTGGAGTTAGTTGGACTTTTTCTCAATTATTTCTTCTTGTTGTTGAGCTTGTTTTTTCTTCGCTGATTTTGTACTTTCACCATTGAATATAATTCCACATAAAACAAGAGCAATTGGTAAACAAAAGTACCAGCTCTTGTAGAAATACCAAATTCTCGTTATATCTGGCAGACAGAATGAGACGATTCCGAAACTGAATACGACTTGAGTGCCGAACCATGTTAAAACATCATAGATTCGTTTCGTGATTGTATTCGTTTGAAAATAAGGACGAACTTGTCGTCGAAAACCTCGACCAACATACGTTGCAATTGCAGCAAGACCGAAACATATATAATAACCGACATAGAAACCGTGCTAAAGTGGAAAAACAATATTAATTTCGTCGAAATCATGCCGTATGGTGCTTTCATGGGATTAGAATTATTCTATAAGAGTTATTGCAATTTTATAACGATCACCTAGCTTTTTTTTTCTTCTGTCTAGTTGGAGTTTGTCAGGCGAAGTTAATCAAATAAATGGTTGGAAAAATTATCATGGAAATGTTTCCCTTTTGAGAGATTTCAAGTTCTCATGAGATAATTGTATACATTTATTATTTTTTTCTTTTAGACGATTCATTTGGGATAAAAGGTCGAAACTAATCTTGTACTATTCTTCTCATGAGAGAGAGAGAGAGAGATCATGTTCTATGTTGATTTATATTCGTTATTGACAAATTTTTCTTACCCAAATAGCTGAAAGAACGAAAACGCTAATTGTTCGACCTTTGCCTAACCGATTGTAACAAACACGACGAAGCCATAGAGCGGTTTCTATATGTAATCAAAACATACTCATAAACAAATCGATTTTTCAATGACAAAATAAAACATACGAATATTCCAATTGTCCGATAGAGCTTTTGTATTTGTAGCTGTTTCGATTCGAAACGGTTTTATATTAGTTATAAGATCCCATTTTGCTTCACCATTTTCATCAACACCATTCAAACCTAATCCACCAGCATTATTCACAGCTTCAGATAATAAAAATGCAAAATAGTATCTAACATACGAACATACAAATTAATTATCAATTGCAAAAACAAAAATATTTGTCCTACTTCGATCGATTGTAAAATATCGAAAGTAATAAATATTGTAGTCGTTTATACATTGGCAAATTTACAACTTTTTCACTAATGTTGTCTTCAACGGGATAGTATGGTGCAAAGTTCGTTAAAATATAACCCCAAAGTGCACATTGTGCAAGCTTAGTAGCAACAGGCCAAAATACTGATGATTGCACCGGTACTTTATCTTCTGTATTCGATTCACTATTCGATGGAACAACGAGAAGATTTCGACCCTCAATATAATCAATGTAATCTTTATAGAAACATAATGGACCAACACAGATTCCTTGAAAGTAAAAGACATAACTCAAAAATTCAATTGGACTTGGGATTTCGAGAGTTTTTTGTTTGTCTTGATCTTCAGTCAATGCTGGACAATCTTTATCGTCATCTGGTCGACGACGTTTAGCACGTTGTTTCGATCGATAACCATCATAAAATGAAAATGCAAGTGCTGTTAATTTTTGAGTATTAATCATCAATGGTCCACTGATATCAAGAGTATAGTTTCCGAAGTCATAGATCACACGATGAATATGAACTATATTAAACGCATATTGTAACGAGTTCAGAAATATAAAAACAAAATGACTTACTAGCACTGAGATAGAGCATACAAAAGGCAAAGACAATTTTATATGAATGCTTTGGAGAGATAAAACAAAGCATAAGATAGGAGATACATGATTGTAGAATGAGATGCCATATTTGAGAACCAAAGCAAAATTGACTGAGAGCAATCCCAAGAAGACTAGCTAGAAAAAGACAGATGTACATAGAATTCGATGGCATCGATTGTCTTACCAACGAGATGTCTCTTGATAACATTGTTCGGTTTTGGTGGAAGATAACGTCGAAAACAGAATGCAAAGATTAATGCTAGGATTTCAGAGAGAAGAAAATTAAATTGATCGAGAGGTAAACCAGCTTGTTTGGCAACAGAACTGAAAATCTTCGATCCTCGATAATGATCATGAATAGACTCCATGATCGTTTGTGGAATGTAAATTATCACAAAAAAAAGATTACCTAGAATAAGTTGAAGTGAATGAGCTTAGACAGAGTATAGTATTACGAAAAGCAAGATGATATAAATTTAATTTAAAAAGAAAAAAAAAGAAATAAACATAATTATATTCTATTATTACTATCGATTAACAAATACACGTGAATTATGGCGCAGAATAAACTAGACAGAATGATTTGTTTCGTAAAAATGCTTACTTATGTGAACCGAAGATAAAGTGTCGAATGTACTAGAAAAATCGATAGTATGAGTACGTCGTGATATCGATGCTCCTGTTCTGGGTGACTAATATATTGATTGCAATGGTAAAAAGAATGATTCAATGACTGATCAGTATAGAAGATGAAAACATGTTTTTCTTCTTTCCACTACACATTTGACGGTTTATATATATACTAAAAACAAAGTATAATCATGAATATACGACATAATAATGAGTCAACCTCCTAAGAGATTAACACGTGATAATATTACAACATGTGAGAGTGAATAATAATAATAAAAGTTAGTAGGACAAGAGAAAGAAAATGTGCACCTTAAAAAAAAATATCTATCAACTCGTGAATGTTTTCTCGCTTGATTTTTATTATGAATAAACTATATGAAAACGAAAAGAAGATGAAAAAAAACAGGTTAGTAGTAATAAAGTTCTAAACAAAGGTCTGTTTTTATTTCTTAAAAAAAAAAAGATCTGTTTGTTAATATGAAAAAATGATCACTCATTAATTCAATGTTTTTTTTTATGTTGATTTTTTCGGTTCAGTTGTTGCCGTTTTACCATCGGATTCGTTTTTCTTTGATGGTTTTGAACTTTTTCCATTTAATACTATCGCAAGTACAACGGCTATGATCGGTACAATAAAGTAATACGATTTGTAGAAACACCAAACTTTACGTAACTCCATGAGAACAAATGGTGTAACAGCAAAATTCAACGCAACTTGCGTACCAAACCATGTAATGCCTGCATAAATAGCTTTTGTAACTTCATTCTTTTGAAAATATGGACGTATTTGTCGTCGAATACCACGACCAGCATATGTTTCAAAAGCTGCTAAGATAAAGCAAACATAATAACCGGGATAGAAACCATGCTACAAGAAAATATATCGAAGTTGAATTATATTCAGTAATCATTTGGTATTTTACCCAAAAGGCTGAAAGAACGAAAACAGCAAGTGTACGAAAGTTTTTTACTCGATCATAACAGATTCGACGAAGCCAAAGAGCCGTTTCTATGAATTATACAATATTTTTCCTGTTCGTATTCTTCGACAAATACATACGAATATTCCAATAGTCTAATACAAGTTTCAAACTAGTAGCAGTTTCTAATTGAAGTGGTTTAACATTTGTTAGAAGATCCCATTTTGGTCGTCCTTTTTCATCAAGACCATTCAAACCTAATCCACCAGCATTATTCACTGCTTCAGATAAGAGAAAAGCAAAATAGTATCTAAAATATGATCACACAAAAATTAACTATCAATTACAAAAACAAAAAATATGTGTCCTACTTCGATCGACTACAAAATGTGGAGAATAGTAAATATTGTAATCGTTTATAGATTGGTAAGTTAAGACCTCTATCAGTAACATTATCTTCAACAGGATAGTATGGCATGAAGTTCATTAAGATATAACCCCAAAATGCAGCTTGTGCAAGTTTAGTAAAGACTGGCCAGAATGTTGACGGCTGAACGGCTTCAGGATGATATTCTTCTGGTGTTTCGACTTTATCACTTTTTTGTCCGGTACTCATGGGAATAACAAGAAGATTTCGACCTTCAATATAATCAAGATAATCTTTATAGAAACATAATGGGCCAACACAGATTCCTTGAAAGTAAAAGACATAACTCAAAAATTCAATTGGATGTGGAATTTCGAGAATTTTTTGTTTGTCTTGATCTTCAGTCAATGCTGGACAATCTTTTTCATCATCTGGTCGACGACGTTTAGCACGTTGTTTCGATCGATAACCATCATAGAATGAAAATGCAAGTGCTGTAAGTTTTTGAGTATTAATCATTAATGGTCCACTGATATCAAGAGTATAATTTCCATAATCATAGATCACACGATGAATATGAACTATATTAAACGCATATTGTAACGAGTTCAGAAATATAAAAACAAAATGACTTACTAGCACTGAGATAGAGCATACAAAAGGCAAAGACAATTTTATATGAATGCTTTGGAGAGATAAAACAAAGCATAAGATAGGAGATACATGATTGTAGAATGAGGTGCCATATTTGAGAACCAAAACAAAATTGACCGAGTGCAATTCCAATAAGACTAGCTAGAAAAAAAAGATCTACTTAAGATTCGACGACTATTTCGATGATCTTACCAACAAGATGTCTCTTGATGACATTGTTCGGTTTTGGTGGAAGATAACGTCGAAAACAGAATGCAAAGATTAATGCTAGGACTTCAGCGAGAAGAAAATTAAATTGATCAAGAGGAAAACCAGCTCGTTTAGCTACAAAATTGAAGATATGAGAGCCACGATAATGACCACGAACTGGTTCGGTTGCCATTTGTTCCATGATAGAATATCCTCGTCTATTTAACCTTAGTTAATTTTATAGAAAGACAAAAGTAACTGATCGTTGTCTAAAATAAATTTAATAAAAAAAAGAGCAATCAAACTGAGAGCCGTAAAATCAACATGCATACACACAAACTATAAATCAATTCATGCAAACATGATCTCATGAAAAGGATTCCATCTAATGAGCGATCAAAAACATCATCTACGTGTCAACAGCCTATGATGCAAAAAATCTGACATATATTTATATGACTAACGTCATACGTAAGAAAATCCTAATGAATCACGAACTTTTCGATCGAACTCATATGATTCATCGCGTAAGCTGACACTCGATAAAAACATAAAAATGTCCAATAACAACAGTAGTAAGCACGTTTATTCTCCTTGTTTAAATACAACGAAAAAAAACAGAACCGAGAGAATGTTCATAAAAAAAAGAGAAGAAGTTGAAGACTAACACACCTACACACACTCACAAAATCCATATTTCTTTTTTGTTTGTTTGTTCATTTCTGTGTCGTCTCTCTTTTTAAGCATGTGATCCAGATGTTTGAACCTGTTGTATTAAACTAATATTATCGCCTTTAAGTAAGATTCTTCCAATTTCTTTTCGTGTATTTTTTTTCAAGAGAATTTCTTCGGCATCATCAAGAACAAGATTCATATATTCATCAAAGCCAATAATATAACCTTCGATACGTGTTGATGTTTGTTCATATAACCAGACTTGAATACGTGAACGATTTTGTAAATAACGAAAGATCAAATTAATGGGTTGAACCATTACTTTTTGAACTTTTGCTTGCGGTCCTCGGTTCGACATGATGAATAATATAAAACAACGAGAATCTGAAACAAAAAAAAAGATCAAATATCATCACAATACACTAATAGTCGATTGATTGAGAACGAAAAAGAAGGAAAAAAAAAGAAAAATTTGTTTTTTATGTACAAAAAAAAATATTTGCCTGGTAATTAACTGAAAGAAAAGAACAAAATACAATACGAGATTAATTAATTGATTCAATGAGAAATACATGTCTAGACAAAATGGTCAATAAATTTTTATTTTTGTCACTGTGTCATCTGTTCGATTAACTAGCAACAGCATTATTAGATATACTACAATGATAAGAACGATATGGTTTGAGTAATTGAAGAGTCGATTTTAATAATTGAATCGTACATGGATCGGAATGTTCGTATAATAATTGATCATTATAAAGTTTTTCAATTAATTCATAGAATTTTTCTTCACGAATTATTCGACTATATCGTGCACGATCGGTACTACAAACATGATGTATAGCCCAAACAGCCCATAATTGTATGACAGGTATTTGAGTGCAATTGAGCATGGGTAGAAATGGTTTAAACGATCTGTATGTAATCATATTTGTATCTGGATTTTGCCATTTTAAAATGGCATTTCTCATATATTGACACAAGTCAACGTTAACTTCTCGATCGATTTGTTCTAAAAGTAAATTAGCAAGTATGCCGGCTGCCGAAAAAGCAATATCAATAATTCCATCGGTAAGAAACTTTTGCATTAAAGGAATAATATCAATTGAATAGAGATAGACGCGTAAATGTGCGACTTCGGAAATATTACTTAATAAACCAACAATTTTCGTTAGAATAATTGTATCTAAGGAAAATAAATGTATCAGACGTTGAAATAATTGTAAACCCATTGAATGAATAAAACGTTCGCAAACAATTGGATTTTCATCGGTTAAATTCCATAATAAACTCAAACAAAATCGTAATGTATCATCGCCTGTTAATTGTAACATAGGATTGAGATTGATTTGAGGATCATTTAGATCTTGTTGAGCTAAATCATTAATCTGTTGATTTGAATTCAATTGCATCGTATGTAAACGATCGATTTGTTGTTCAATTAATTGAAGAAGTCGTTGAAGATTTGTTACAGATGCTAATTGTGTACATTCACTAACTGTTAATCGAGTTGTTAACAACGCTAAAACAGCGACACCCGGTTGAATTATTGGTAAATCTGTGTAATTCTGTAGATTTCTCATGACTAATGTTGCCAATGCATAGAAATTAAAATTTGGCTCATGCAATATTCGATCACTACATAATGTTAACAAGCAATTCTTTTGTAATTGTTGTTGATTAGGAAACATTTCCATAACATGAAGAATAGCTTGAATAATTTTCGATAATGTTCGAATATTAATTTGTTCAGTTAATGGTGTTCGTGTTAGATTATAAATGCAAGCTGTCGATGGCATTTGAACGGATTGTAAATATTGATGATTGGCCATTGTCGATAGAATTAAATCAATTAAAAGATTTTGTTTTCTCGATTGAAATGAACGTGTAAGAAAGAAAATATAATAGAGTATTTTTTGTACGAAATTTGCACGTTCATTATAACGTTTCAATGACTCAATTAAAACATTTTCAAAAATATAATAATCATTTTCAGTGATATTTGTCGAAAGATATTCTTGTAAATCATATGTATAAATACGTGTTTTCGAATAACATAAATCAGTTGAATTCAATAAACAATTCGAATATTTTTCTGCAGTTAGAAAAAGTCCGAGAAATTGTAAATTCGAATGTGAAAGTAAAAATGTTCGTAAATATTGCGCTCGAATTGTTTTCTGTCCACTAACATCCAAATATTTTAAATTTTTTAAACAAGATTCTTCAATAAGAAATTTATTTATATCATAATCAACATTGATTATTGGACTATGAATATCTGTACTTATATCTAAATATTCAAGAGTTTTCAATTGAAAAAGAATTTGATAAATCGTCGGATTTAATTGCATATGAAATGAACAATTGTAAAGATTTAAATATTTCAAAGTTGCTGATAATTTCAATAGAGAATTAAATGATGTCAACGAACGACATGATGAAATATCTAATGTCTCTAATTTTGTTAATGTCTCAATAATTAAATCGAGACAATAATTGCGAATATCCGTATGACTAAGATTAATCGAAGTTATATTAGTAAATTTCAATATCAGACGAAGATTTGTTGGAATAAGATCATTTGTTGTTGTTGTTGTTGTTGTTGTTACAGATGATGAAGACAGATCGGTAAGTGAATGTTTTCGTGTAGCTGTCGAATGATAGGCAGCAAAGAATTTATAATGTGCAATGTTTAAGATTTTCAAACGTTCGTATGTCAATGGATGTAGATGATTAAGAATCGTATGAAATAGTTTTTGATGTGTAAAACCTTCGGATAATGTTGGTGAACGTTGAAATAAATAACGATTTGTTTGTGATAAACGTGTGAGATCAGTTCGTGATTGTGAATATAAATAGTGTGATATTAATGGTCCATAAATCGTGTAAATATCTTCGAATTTCGAACAGATTGACGGACATATATAATGATAGAAATTATCGTTTGTTGTTTGATTTAATCGATAGGAAATATTTGAATCTTTGAAAATAATTTTCAATTCAGTTAACGATGAATGTTGATTGAGTTGATGACATTGCAAACGTGTGAGATATTTAACATTGAGTATTAAATGTTTTAAACATGTTAAATCATTGGAAAATATTGCTAAAGTAAAATCATTTAATTGATTATTACGAACGAAATACTGAAGTAATTGTTCGGATAAAATTCGACTTAAACGAAAATGTCCATGCAGAAATCGTTTAACAAATAAACGATCGATTTTTGATTGTAGATTTTTCTATTAAATAAAACGAGAAATTGATTTATTTTTCTTGTTCTTTTTTTTGAAAATGAATTTTACTTCATAAATATTGAAATCGATATTTTCGTCATTGGTTAGATTGAATTTTCGTTTTTTTTGATCGATTAATTCGCCACCGAAATGATTCTTATTGGTTCGATATATCTGATCGATAGCTTGTTCGATTTGTTTCTTCCAGAAAATTTGATCATTTTGTAATAAATCAGCGAATTTTCGTATACATATTTGACATAATTTATCTGGATTGTCGACCATCGAAAGAATTTTGTTGTTTTTCTTCGCCTTTTCGATTAAATATTTATCACAAACATGCTTGTATTCGTCATGATACGATGAATTTAGATTAAATCTGAAAACAAAACAAAACTAAAAATGAAAATAATTCAAATGTTTTCAAAGTTTAATAACGATTATCATAGAATAACAGTAATAGAAAAAAACAAGCAAACAAATGAAATAGATGAGAGAGAAGAAGAAAACAAATGAATTTTTCGGCTTTCTATAAGATATTGAAATCTAGCTCGAAAGAAAATAAAAACGAATGTATGCTGTGGTTAGTTGATTTTAAATAAAATAGGAAATGATAAGAAAATGACCAAATTATAGTGCACGATACCCGAAATGAGAATCAGAAAAAAAACGAAACAAACGATATTTTTATGAGAAGAAAATTATTAATGATCATGAGAATGACCATGACTGCCACCATGCTCATGAGAATGACCATGGCCACCATTGTGATCATGAGAATGTCCATGACCATCGTCATGATCGTGACTATGACCATGACCATAGCTGTCATGATCATGTGAATGACCATGTTGATTGTTAGAAAATGCAGACGCGAAAGTATTCGTAGGATATTGTGCTTGTTGTTGTAGAGAATCATTGAATAGTGTTGAAGGAATGGGTTGGAAATATTGTTGTTGTTGTTGTTGTTGTTGTTGTTGAGGAGGAGGAAGTGGAGCTGCAGAAAAGTTGAAGGGTGGCATAGATGGTGGAGGAATGGACGATGGTAATTGTTCGTTTGAAATTGGATTTGCTGTTGGCGGTGGTGGCGGAGGAATAGGATATTGACTAGGATTAAATGTTGCGGTAGGGGCTGATGAATTGAGAGTCATATCACCAAAATATCTTTATTTCAAAGATGATTTTTAGAATTGAGAAAATCTGATTATCTTTTAAATTCAACATACTTCGCAAATTGACTAGAATCGCTATTGGCTGTTGTTGTTGTTGTTGTTGTTGTCGGTGGTTGACCGGCTACATTTATAGTTGATTGTGTTTCATTTGGTGCAGCGGCATTTGTATCCACTGATGGTGGAACAAATAAATTAGGCATTGTAACTGTTATAGGCGGCATATTCGTAGGTTGAAGTGTAAAATTCATATTTGCATTTCCGTTGACATTCGATGTCGGTATTAATGTAGGTTTATCCAAGATATGATCACCAATATTACTCGAAGAATTTGTTTTTGTTATTGCTGGTGGTGCACTAACTGTTCGTAATGGTATACGATGTAGATAACCATAACCAATTCCGCAGCCTAAACTACCTTCGCCACCCCAGCCAATATTCGGTGTCAGAGTTATTTCACGTGTCATGTCACTTTCACTATTGTAAACGTAGAGTTTCAATGGTTTACCTTCGTTAGTTTCGATTAAAGTAAAAAAATCTTCGGCATCATTTAATAATGTATCAGCTCCGATAATATAATCTGTATTCGAACGTAGACCAGCGAGTGCAGCCGGCGAATGTTGTTGAACATCGAGAACATGCCAAACATTTTCATTTGCTTTATCAAATGTACAAAAACGTATACTCAAACCAAGTAAACCCTAGACGCAAAAAAAAAAACTTTTTTTACTTCCTTTTGCCAATCAATTCTTACTTGACCACCCCAATTTTCATGTGGTACTAATGTTAATTGCCGTACAGTTTGTGTTTTACTGCTGTACACAAGTAATTCAACAGGTTTACCGACATTTTCTTTTAGAACTTCTTTAAATTTATCATTATCTATATCTAATCGAAATCCATTAACACTAACAATAAAATCAAAATATGCTTCTAAGCCAGCTTTATGTCCCGGGGAACCATCTTGAACACGTAGCACATGAAAACCTTCTGAACCACCGCCTGGAATCTTCACGTTACTGCTGCCAAGACCCATAATTAAACGAATAAAAACAAAAAATTCGAATCTACTACTTGTCTGTTCGTATGAATTCGAGAGAAAGAACTATTTGCTTTTCCCTATGAATGAATTGGATAGTAGTATATGTTGGCCAAGAATGACACAATTCTTTGTTCAACCAATAAAAATTTCTTTAGTGACTCTTTGTTAGATTAAATTTTTCTTTTTTATTCAATTTTAAATCATTAGTTGATGACAAAAAAATTCTTTTTTTTCAAATCTATCTTCAATTTCAAAAATATTTGATTCATATTTATTATTTATTCAAGCGACATCTGTTTCATGTGGCACGCTCAAGCGAAAGAATATTCATTCATAGAAGTAATTGTCTTAATGTATTATAATCAAAGAAATATATTTATATATATATATATCTATACAAATGAATATTTATGTTAACAAAAAAAAAGAAGAAAAAGAGAGAGAACAGTCACAATTTATGAAATAATGACTAGAGGTTTCGGATAACACTGTAAAAGACTGTCAGATTGAATTGACAGAAGAAAAAGACAACGAAAAATCATTGAATATTAGTTTTTGGTTTGTTTAATAATTATTATACACAACCAAGTAAGAAGAAACGACGTGCTTTGATATAATAATCATTGAATATATGTATTTGTTGATTTTGTTTTTGTTCGAATTTAACAACGGCAAAGTGACTTTGTTGCATTGTTTCTTTTGTATCACCGAGTTCGAGATCTCCTGATAGAATATATCGATCAGTTATATCGTCGTCTGTGACTTGTGAAGATAGAACGAGACGAAAATATGAATCTGTTTGACGTGAAAATTGTCCAGTAATTTCGAATCGACCGTTACCCAAACATTTCATATGACCCCTAAGAAAGAAAGAAAAAAAAACATACAGGAACTTAATTAATTATTATTATTCTATTAGAACAAAACTAAAGATTTCTTATTTGCATAGCTTTTGTTTCTCGAAGTTAATATTCCACAGATAAAATACATAACTAGTCAATCAAGTCGATCTATGTGATCATTTGTCATTCAACTGACAGTCAATAATGTCCTTCATCAAAAACTATTATACAACATAGTACATCATTGCAAATGTAAAACAATTGAAATCATTCGTATATTTGATAATATTAACTAATTTATAAGATATTTTCTCATTCACATCATGCTAATGTCTATTTCCGGCGAGTAATTTTCTTCTAACATGAAATCAACTAGTCAATTTTAAATATGAACATTAGTCTTATTTCCTTTTCATTCGGAATACACGAACATGAACAATTACAAGACGAATTCAATTAGTCATCAAGCAGAAAAAAATCTGCACATGTTCGCTTCTAATTCGATTAACTATCGACGACGACGAAGACATATTGACGAACATCTATTCCGTTGTTGATCATTTTCTTTTTCTTTTTTTTCTATTTGCTGTTGTTCAAATAAACGTTCGTCAAGCAAATACTATGCTCGTCGAAGAAAATCTTTGTCTTCGTCTTTTTATCAATAGAACACGTTGTGTCAGTTAATCATATTTGTACTTGAATGAAAATTGATGATTATCCTTAAAATTCTTTTGTACTATATTACTGTCATTAGATATACGTAAATATAAGACACAGGGGAAAGAAAAAAAAGAAGGATTTGACCTCGTCCTATTCTCACCGATGTAATATACACGTATGTTGCCTGTCACACATACAATGTCGACTAGCACAACTAATTATATATCTTTACATGACATACATACATATACAGATGGAAATCATCAACGTATTAGAAGGTCCAACCGTACGATTAAATGCTCAATTACACTCATTAGAACTATATAACTGTTTTTCTTTTTGTATTCATCAAAAGACAAAGAAAAAGACGTCCTTTAAAGAACATTATCTTAATTCATAGGATAGTAAGAGAAGAAAAAAAAAGATCGTGGTTACATCGTTCGTTCATTATATAATCACATTGAAAATTAGTAAAGTGCATTAGACGAAAGATGAGAAAACAAAAGCATACTTAGTGATACTTGTTCGATGGCCTAATCGTTCGATAATTTGACACTTTGTTTTTGACCACCAGACTGTTTTAACAGTCCAATGTGAAATCAATGCTGGTTTGGGCCAACTTTCATAAGCATAAAAACGAATCTTTGTTTGTTGATCATCGGCTATTTCACGAAGTAATTTACGGCCACATTGACCACGTGTTTGTTCGTAGTAAAACGATTCGGTTAGTTTCATATTGATCTATACAGATTTATTAATGAATAATTACCCCACCACCGATAACAACAATAATCGTGATTGTCACTCGTAGAACTAACGGTTAGAAGAAAAAAAGAGAGGGAAAGAAAGATAGAAAAGAGATAAACGAGACGATAGAAGAGAAATACTAGTTTGTCTTGTTCTCTTTCTCTCGTTTTGTTAGTGAAACAAAGAAAGACGATCCGTTGAATAGTAGTATTAGTTTTCTTTTCTCTTTAACTACAATTACGAAAGACCATGAACAGTTTTTCTCTTTCCTTCTATTCTCTCTTCTCTACAACAACTCAAAATAATAATAATAATATAACGATATTAATAGTAGCAGAAAAAGAAGAGAAGAAAAAAGAAAATTGCTAGACCACTTGTTCATTTTGATAGAATATCATTTCTTCTTTTTTTATTTGAAGAATATCTTTTTCTTTCTACTATACGCTTCAAGGCATAGGGAATCAATTTCCCTCTGTGCACAAAATCGAGAAAGAAAAGAAGCAAAAGAAAAACGACAGATAGTTCAACCAAAAAAAAACTATACTGTCTACATTTGGCGCACTTAGTCTATACTATGCATATAAATCTATTTAATTTCATTATGTAAATGAACAATGAGCATTGCAAATTTATTTTGGTCACCATGTGGTCAATCATTCAGCAGGATATCGATCATAGTTTCATACATGAAAAGAATCGAATGACGTAAGGATTGTTGCAGGTGTTTAATTATGTGCTTACACACAAAGACAAAAAAAAAATAGAAGAAAACAACAGAAAAAAAAAAGAAATGACTTATTCTCATTGAGTTGATTTATTTGAAAGATCATCGACGCGATTGAGTAGAAAATAGAAAGATATCGATTGATTTTCTTCTTGGACGACGAGAAAAATCCTTGTTTAGAAGGACATCAATTCTCATTATCGTATGGAATGTCTCTTTTTCTCAATGATTATATCTGATTATGTTGAACAATGCAAATAAAATACTTTTTTCATGTGTTGTTGATGTTATCGAATAATGATTAATCGAAAGTAGAAGATAAATCTCAAGAGTAATTATTCAAAATTCATTTTCAAGACATGAACAGAAGAAAAAAATGCACGCAATCACTATATGCTTCATAAAATATCTCATTATATCATAAATGATAAGTAAAGTAAAGAAAAACAAAAATAAATTTCATTTTCATTTTCTTCACATATGATATTCTTGCATATCAACAATGCATGATTTCTAGTTCTTTTTTTATGAATGATGAAACTCATTTTCTATTCTTCATATGTGATAATAATAATTATTAATTGTCAAGCAATTTAATTAACCGTAAGCGTGATAAGAAGAACTATTCAAAATTGAAAACTATAAATGGAAAAGTGCATAAAATAAATTTCATCTTTTAGATTACAAAAGCTTATATAATAGAACTTAGATAGTGAAACCTACGTCTTACCGTTGATTTTCAATTAAAATTGTCGCTTAAGTGTTTCAGACACTTGAGCATGAATGTTGGATTAATGTTTCGCGCATGATATTCTCATAATTAAATATTCGTATTTTAGTAAACATGTTTTTGTTGCTTTCGATAATGCTTTTTATAGCATTACACATAGCGAAATATGGCTAATCGAAATGATTTATAATTTCGTAGTTTTATTTTCTTTTTTGTGGAGAAATCAGTTTATCAATAGATAGGAAATAGAAGAAAATGAGAGAGAAAAAAAACAATGACAACAATAAACAATATACGTAGTTTTTTTTTTGCAAATTTGAATAGCTGTTTTGTTTGTTCGGTAGTCTCTATTTGAAATCTCAACAGATTTAACATGTTTTTTTTAGAGAATACAAACAAAATGAACTTTTTGCGTAGTGTTTGCGTTTTTACTTGCAAATTGAAGATAATAATAAAGAAATTTGAAAAGAATGAGGCAATCAAATATTTACATTTTGAAGAAAGAGAAGAACAACAATCTGCAGAATTTGCATGTTGACGTCTCGTAAGACGTTGTAGATCTATTTAGCGGACACATATTATCCACACAAAGGAAAACAATCAAAAATTCAAATGCGTCGAACATCATAAATCGTATCGCAGCAGTCCAAATGAACAAAACATTCTTCAATATTGTATTTTTTCACCCAAGCAGCTAGCTGTTTTTGTTCACTAGATCGTAGACGTGGTGTTGGTCGTTTTCGAACAAGTCGAATTTTCTTTTTAGCCGGTATATTTGTTGTATTTTGAGATGATACCATTGGTTTAGTACTCATAGGCTTGTTTTTTCGTTGAATAAGTCTCTTTTTTGGTTTGGTATTATTTCTCTTCGGTACACTTCCGTTCATTGCCACCGGTTTTTTCGGCAGTTCTGTCGATAGACTTCGACTACTACTACTATTATCATCACTCGTATCCATCTCTCTTATTTGAACATCATGACCATCATTGTCGTTGAACTCCACAATGATCGTCTTATCCACTGTTGGTTGTTCAACTTGATTTTCACTCGATAGACGTGTACGTTTATCGACTTGTACCATCGTAGACGTATTGTCTGTTTCCATATCTCTCTCTGATGATCGTTTGCCATTTTTATCACTTTCAATTGGTTTTTCAATTAGCACACTTGTACGTGGACTTGCAGATTTATCATTATCCATCGTTGTTGTTGTTGTTGTTGTTGTACTCGCCATTGGTAAAGATATATTTTGATTATTATCGACATCGCTAGCATCTTAAAAAGAAGAAGAAAAATCTATTGATTCGAAAAATGATTATTTGAAATTTACTAGATGATGATGGCGATGATGATGATGATGATAAGCCCATTTCTTGTAGAATAAAATTCCAATGTGTATTTATATCTTGGATATCAACTAAACGAGTGAAACTAAGAGCTTGTTGACTTTGTGGTCGAAATCGATTGATATTTTTTGTTCGTAATAAACGAAGTAGTTTGGTTTCGAGTTTATCGGCTATCAATGAATTTGGATAGAGTATATTGCAAAGATCTCTCACAGATACGCATTCTCGTTGATTAGTCGATTCTAAACCCGAACAAATATATGCTGTTAATTCATGGCCACGAAAAGTGATCATTTTTTGAAAACGATTGGGCGACGCTGTTGATGATGATGATGATGAAGAAGGCATAAGAGATGAATTTAATGGAATTTGTGATTGAATATGATTTGTTGGAGAAGATCGAGGCGATGGCGGTGGCGTCGATTCAGCAAACTAGAAGAAAATTTGAAAGAATCAAAATCTCAGATTTTCGTTGATTACTGTATTTGCAGCTGCGGATGTTTGTGATTGATTGATATGTTCTTGTGAACTCGACGATCGACTACTTTGTTGTTGTTGATAGCTAAGAACATTTGATGGAAATTTATCATTGTAGAGAAGTATTAAATCGACAGTGTATTCTTTTTGTACAGTTTCGATATCGATTAATTTCACATGATGTAAATTAATCGGTATATTGCAAAAGAAAAGAATTAATTGAATAAATTCAAGTTCCGATGATGTTGGCGTTGTTATTAATGCTGATGATAAACATTGAGGTGAAAGTTGAAAGATTTTCACTAGATTCTTGCCAATAAATGGCACTGTTTGTTCTTGTAATGTTGTTATATTTCGCAAACGATAGATACCTCCATGCATTTGAACAATTGATGACCAATCCTTGCAAATCATACTTTTAGGATTGTTTAATGGCAATTCTTTAATGAAAAGTGCATTAGCTGAATAGTAACGATAGAATGTCGCAAGACTAATGAGTTTAGTATCGATTGCAAATGGTTTTATATTTTGTTTTAAACAAAGTTCATTGATAAGTTTGATTTCATGTGATGTAACAAGTGTTTGTTCCATGTCTGTCATTTGATTATCCGATGATGGATATTTGAGAAGATCATAGAATGATAGAAGACTAACAGGAATTCGATATAATTGATGATTGGATGGATCGGTGGATATGAATGGTGTGTAGAGTTTATTGATTTGTAACCAACCATTGTACGGATGACTGGATTTAGATATTGAATTCATTGATATAGATTGTTTTCGTACTGGTAGTCTTTGTTGTTCTAATGATTCGACTGATGATTTTCGACTATTCGTATGTGTTGTTGATGATGCTGCTGCAGAAGATATCGGAGATTCCGATCCATTTATTAGACTTGGTGTTGTTGATGTTGTTGCAATAGGTTGTCGAGATGGCACCGATGATAGTTCTTGTTGTAAAGCTTGTCGAGCAAATTCTATCGGTGGAATATTATAGTTTGATGTTGTCGGTGGAAGAAAATTGAGTGATGATTGTACATTAGACTGTGCAACTGAGTAGCTATTATTACGAGATAAGTCATTGACTGTTTGCTGTCGCATAGGAATTGCTATCGATGAATTTCGACGATTGGCATTTCGCATATTAACGGCAAAATCGGCCGAATTCTGTGAGGATTTTTGAGCTTGTGGGAGAATTTGTTTCGATGAACCAACGGATGATGCTCGTGGTATAGATGATGATTTGAGAAATAATTGAAGATGTTCATAAAATGGAAGAAAGTCCGCAGCAGATACGAGTTCAGTCTCAGAATTGAATGGATGTCGAGAATAAGCCCAATGAGCATGTCGAACATTGATTCGATTTAGTAATTCAACTTCGCTTGGTGTTGCAGTAAATAAATCAATAGATTTTCGATATTGATAATTTAATGAACGACGCAAGATATCTTCGGGATACTCAGGTAACACTTTATGCAACATGTTAACACAGAAATATTTCTTCGTATCGCTATAATAATAGTAAAAAAATAGTTAACTTTCTCTCTATTTTTTATTCAGAATTATGATTTCATTACTATATTGTAGAGCTTCATTCATATATACGAAGTTATATGAGTATCATCATTGTACGGCTTAGTCTCAAATTACTTTTCATATTATTTTATAAGAAGCAAAACGAATGCATAAAATAAACAGAAATCGTAATCAGAACTTTTCGAATCTTAACTGACTGTTCACTAATACATTGTCATGACACTTTTTAATTCAATTCTAACATAGCTACCTGCACATGACTTCAGTAGTCCAGATTATAAAACTAACTATAATCAGAAATTTGTAAAACAATTATAATTAACGATATTCAGACCAAATTATTTCCATTCTCAAAAAGACTAACGAAAGTTCAGAACACCATGAACTTCGAATAATCTTATACTTTATCAAATTAAAACTATTTTTTGATTGACATAGCTGCTAAAAACAACTTTCTCATCTAGATATCACTTTTGGCATTTCGAAAGTAACTTCCTGATAATTATAGTCTTTCCTTAGATATACTAAAAATATGTTTACGGCATCATTTAGTTTTTCAAGAATATGTTTTGTATGAATATACGCAATCTATCTTCTATTGCCCTAATTTTGATAATAGCTTCGCAAATATTTATTATCAATAAATACTACGTATTATTTATATCATATTTCGCAGCTGCTGTACTCTTAGTTCGAAGCGTTTTTTATATTCAAATATACTATATTCAAATTAAAAAGAAAAGAAAAACAACGATTTCAATATAAGCTATAGATAATAAGAAACACAATATGTGACTAGATGATCACGAAAACATTACATTGAGTTTATGATTAGAAACATGAGCTCTTCTTGTGCACACACTATAATTTTGTATAGCTGTGCAAAGAACGAAAAGAATACTTATTAAAATGATTTTTAAACACCCTAAAAATACTTTTTTTGGCCTATTTATTTTCATATGTGTTTACAATGAGATGTCTGCGGCGTGCATTCTGTTGATTACTACTTAACTAATGTTCGAAACGAACGATTTAAAGTCTTCAATGATTTTTTAAAAAATATTATGTCTATATGATTTGTTCGTCTGTGTTAGAAAAAAGCCTATACGTTTTTTATTTTAATCTTTCGGCACTGAATGATAAAATAAAAATAATATTTACTTACCGAAAAATTACTGGAACGTAGGTGTCGCCATGTGGAATTTTTTCCCATGCGAATTGGCCCTTGATAGATGATATGTCGATTGCATGTGGATCAAGTGATCGTTGTGGAATGACTATTGGTGGCGGTGGTGGTTGAGAGATAGATGGCCGTACTGAAAAAGATGGCACTAAACCTATGCTTGCAATCTGTTTCAATTGATCGTTATCTCTGAATCGTTCGCTTTTAATCATGATAAGAATTCTACTAAGAAATATATAAAATGTAAACGAAATTTATGTATAATATAATAAAAATTCGTACTGAACAAATATCTTTTCGTGGAAGGAATATCCGATTATAAATTGAAATAACTATATGAATTCATCTAATGTGGAAGAAATACAGACAATCTAAAATACAAGATAATATATGCAAATATATTCCGATGAAAACAATGAATTTCTACATAAAAACATGCGACGCTAGCGACATACCTAACAGCAAATAATCTTTGCAAACAATACATGCCTACACACATTTGAAGAACAAAAAAAAACAGAAGAATAAGAGAAGAATTCATATACTCTCCTAGATACATAAAGCTATACTATGAATGTCGTATATGCTATGTGGTGCAAAAAAAGAAAGAAAAGAAAGAAATAGTAAAAGAAAAAAAGAAGAACAGCGTGTATGCGAAAGAAAAGCAAGACAGAACAGTAAAGCGAAGGAAGCTTGTCGCGCAGAACTCATGAATTGCGCAGATAGAAATAAATAAACGCGCGGACGGGTAAATATAATAGAGAAAAAGATAGATAAGCGAATAAGAGCCTATATATATTGAGCGATAGAAAAAGCGAACAAACTATGTTCTTCAGCTTGTCGTTCCTTGCCAAATAAAATAGAGAGAAAGCTCTAGAAATCGTATATTTATGCAGATAAACAAAGATATTATATAAATTACTAACCAGTGATCTTTTCTACTGTTGACATAGCTAATTAACAATATGAGGCTATGTATGAAATACATAGAAATGGCATCAACTTCTCAAGTCGATATGCACTATGTATATACCTGAATCGACTGCCATCTTTACCTAGTTGTTTTCTTCCATTGAATACCAACCTATCTTGTATATTTGCTGCTCTTGATATTGATACCTATATGCTATGCATTTCCTGCAATTTTCGTCATAATGACTATACAGGAATACATAATAGAGTATAATACCATTCGTGACGATGATAACGTGCTAGCTAATGTTATACCGGCTCATAGTTACAGGAAATATTTTTTGGCGAATACGCATCTACTATTGCTGTTCGCGTATGATAGTCACTTCATTTCACATACTACAGCTGAAGTCTATAGTTTATTTTATTTTGTTTATTAGTATGATCGCTAAATACTATAAGCTACCACAGTCAGTATCTTCCATGTTTGGGACCTATATAATGCGAAAAACGAAAAAGGTATGATAGGAAAAGTGCTGGAGTTCATAGATGATGTTGGTCAAGTTTAACTATCATACGACTCTAATATGTTTATGAAATAAAAAAATATATTAATTCTAAGTTGTGTTATATTATTGCGGAAAATATAGAAGCAATTATGAAAAACGTGCAAACTCTCATATATATAACAAAGTAAATACTTCATCAGAAACGAGCGGAAAATAAGCTTTCGTATTCATAATACTACATAATTATACTATAAAATAGTTTAATTTCCTCTAAATTAGTGTAATATCCGTTCGCAGAAACGTATGAGATTTTAATGTAAAATCTGTAGGATAAAATCTGTTACTCTCACCATCAAAAGAACTGATCTCATTAAAAAAAAAGTACGAAGAATATAGCGAAATTTACTGTCGAGCTTTATCAGAAGCTTTCTGTACCATAATAAAGTAGGTAAAAAGTAATGAAATAAAAAAGATAAGAAATTTATGACAAGAATCGTAAGAAAGTATAGTTTACCTCCTTATCTTTAAGATGTGTGAATGCGTTGCTGTTTTTTATTACATGCAATCGTGTATACGCAATAAACAGATTAAAATTGAAGGTCATATCTTGATTTATGACTTAAAAATGATATACAAGCGCACATTTATTACTTCAGTTCTCTACATTTCTCTGTACATTTATTTCGCAGTATGGCTATACAAATATATGCTATAACAACTATAAATGATCACTTCTGCTCTTATTTTTCCTATTCAGAAATGAATACACTCATTAAATAAATAGCGTTAATCAGTCAGACATTGTAATGTCGATATGTGTTAGCGAAAACGTTTACACAGCATTCTGTTACTATTGACACATGTACGGCTTTTGAGAGAAAAACAACAGTCAAAAGTAAAGAATACTGTTTATAGCAGTGTTTTTAAAACGATAAAAGCTTTTCTATAGTCTTATATATATATATACACACATGCATAAATTAATTTTTGTTGCATGCAAAGCAACTGTGATGACGATAGGGCACTTCAATCATAGTAATTTTATCATCAACCATTCTCGAAAGTGCAACCATTAATTTTCTTTCTTTCTAAGGCAACGAACGTTCACGGTCTTTGTTTCTCTCTGTTTTGTTACCGTTTTTTCGGAGCACAGAAACCAATATTTACTTAGCATTTACTAAGTATGCATAAATTTTGATTACATTTAAACGGTTGCCTTGCCTCTAGTGTTTTTTATTGTTTTTCGATAAGATGTGAATTGCGCATGTCTTTTGCTCTACAATTTCAATACTATGCCGATATTTCTTTCTATTTAAATATTTGCGTAAGATATCGTAAGACTACAGAGATCTACCTATATACTACAAAATTTGCATTTATATGTTGTCATTGCATAAGTAATATGTTTTTAAGGACGACTAACTGTTTTTTCTAAATATATTTCTATAATTGGAGTATTGAAAAAAGTACTAATTATTATCATAAAAGAGGAAAAGTCTTTTTAAGTAGCTCGTGTCAGTCATGAAACGCTTTAGTCTCATGATTACCCCAGGATTCTGATAAATGACATACTATATGGCTCAAGTATTAATTATGCACGATGTATTTCATATAATAGAATTCATGTTACATTATATTAGAAATAATAAAAGTATTAAATTTTACTTCATGAAAATCATTCGATCTGACTGCTACATTTGCAGAAAGGTGTCAATATCTACGGTCTAATTATCTCTATTTTTCATGAAATATAAAACTTAGCATTACCAAAATGGAAGAATATATTATGCCCCCCCCCCTGTAGCATTCCGCAAAAGGACATTATAAAGGAACATAATATATTTTGAATTAGTACTATACTACAATATTGACGGCATAAAAATGAGATATCTCTACGTATACAGTGTGGTTTCCAAGCACGATGCTATTTCTTATAAACTTTATAGCAAATTGCGTAGTTCATTGTAGATGTCGCCTTCGGCGTGGCCCAATAGACCTCACTTTTGGGTTTTAACAATTATGCTTTTAGTCATGGTTTTCGTAGATTTATTAGTTTTAGGAAAATAAAAAAGAATTCTTAGATAGTGATCCAACGAAATATCAGCTGATAGCTTTGGATGCTGCAATTACGCAGTTAGTTTTAGCGACTTCTACATCGCAAAAGGCATTACTATATGATGAGTCATATACGTAGACGAACGAAAGCGAAAAATTTTCAAAGATAGATGTAATTGCCTCTTTTCTTTTCTTCGCATACGTAGTTCGTCGATGGAGGAGGAGTAAATGTTTAGTGTATCTCAGAGTTTTTTCAACGACCCCAATTGTCTCCTCTTGCCCTCTGGATAGTCTGACTATGCGAACCGTCAAGCCCTACTGCATATACGTATATGTATACGTATACAATACTACCCAAACAGACAAGATTTGTCAAAAACACGTGTACACGCTTGATTTCTTCGGCTGTTTCGCGTGTATCATCGGGAGCCGCAAGTAGCATCCAAAAAAGACTAAAACTTTTACAGCGTTTACACGCGTTTTTGACATTTTTGGTCTGACCGGATAGGGCTCTTTTTGGATATAAGTTTGGAGTGATTCCGGCTATCCTATATCTATATCATTGATTGATGCCGCATTTAGCCGAATAATTATAAAATGAATAAAACTGGAAATAAATAATAAAAATGAAAAACCGATGAAAAAATACAAGGGTTTTTTTTATAGCTAATCGAGACTAGGACAATCAGCCTTAGCGTCAATTGCGCAGTAAAATAAAATGCGCAGATAGTTTATACTTAGAATACTTACAGAGTTTCCGTTTAGTATGCTACTATAAAACAGCTTAATAATAACAGTGAAACGATCAGGTGTAGATTTTAACGCTTGTTATGAATGTAAAAAAAATATCGATATAAAATCCTAGTCATAAAAAATAAAAAGCTATTTTATTTTTCGAGAGCATGATCGAATACAATCTATTCATAAATATCTGTACGTATTCGCGTTAGTGTTAACAAAGTCACACTTGACTGAAGATTGCATTTAACGCATGAAAAGCTGCCTAATAGTATGGAGAAACAAAAAGATCGATATGATAGAACACGAATGATTGTAATTATCTATTGGTGGAAATTTCGTAAAGATATTTTGTATTCGCAAAAGCATTCAATTTGGTTAGAAAATAAGCATAAATTTTTTGCTCGTATTTTAGCATTTACGTGCACTTAGATCACATATCGGGCCAATAGAAAATTGACGAATCAGAAGAAAACACCCATTTTCGCATCATCAAGCTATGTGAAGGACAAAGTTTGTTTATTTTCTGTATATCAAAATGCACCTACGTTGTTACTTCTAAATATTTCGTATTTCTATACTATCACGAGTTATCATGATAAATATATAAAAATTTCTCGACGGTATAAACTCAAATTAAATATAATCTGCATAGAAATTATTCATAGCGCCTAATATGAAGATGGAAATGCTTTTTTCTATTAAATGAATAAAATAATAATATGTTCTTCTCAAATTTTTTTCCTCTTTAATAATTTAATCAATGTGCGAGCGAAAAATAGCTTTACCTATTGATAATGTTCAAACTATTGCAATACAATCAGTAAAAAGATTACCAATTTTTCTCGAAGAAGAAATATCATTTCAGCAATTTATTGCGAATGAAAAGTGCAACTTACAATCATTTCATTCATTCAAAACGAAACAAATGAAATTTGATGCACGAAATGATAATGAAAGGTTAATAAAATATGTTCTTGGAAGGTCATGCATTGGATCAAAAAACATTTCTTCTACATCATCGATTGAAAACTGTTTTTATGATCAAAGGTTCCTATCGAATAAACAGAAGCAAAAATCTCTTAGCCATTTTCTTGATTCTCAACCAACCTATGCTAGAAATAAATACGCCATAAAACCTGTATATTGCGTTGAACGTCATGTAGATTATATGAATGATAAACAAATAAAAGCTGCTCGACGTTTTATTCAACAACTCAATACTTATATTCAACAAAAGATGTCTGCATCACAAGAACATTCTAATAGAATGAGTCACTTCAAGAGGCAGACGAAAACGGTAATTCAAGTTTTTCTCAAACTAAGTCTTAAGCTAGCATACGAAGATCAGTTTTCTAAAAATACAAGCGAATATCATGCAAATGATTTTCATACCTATAAAAGACAAACCTTTTCTTGTTAGATGAATGTCTAATCAAAACGATGCGAGTAGGCGTTTGTATTATTTAAAAAAATTCATTAAAAATAAAACCATAGCAATGTTCATGTTGTGCATAGAAATTTGATTCTTAAAATAAAACTTATTAAGTCTTCAGAATCGCTTGTGATTAATCATTTTTTGTTGTGTATAGGAAATATTTTTCTAAGTACAAATTTCGATGAAAGAAAGCGAGAAATTTGCGGTCTATTTTCTACATATTATAGAAAATGTAACTGTTATAATAGACTAATTAGTTTCATTCGCAAAAAAACGAAATGAAACCTTGAGGATAAATAATCAATATCTGCAAGGCTATGAGAAATATATACATACAAGTCAGTTAAGATTATCAAGTATACAATCTCACTTTACCTTAACTATATTGACAAAACACTATCAAATTTATTGTTTGCAGAAAATGTAAGAAAGGAACATAGTCCTTGAATGCTTGTCTATGAGAGTAAAATATAGTGAACCATGGATATTATGTTTTCCACGAAAAGCTGTAGTTATTAAATATTATTCTCTAAAAGAAAACGCGTAGGTAAATGCTATCTCTGAATGAAAGTATCAATTATATTAATTATTTTCAAAGATAAATATAGCACTATAGTCCCTTTCTATTTAATAAGAAAAAGAATAACAGGAACATTTTCTAAATGAATTTTAGTTTGATCAACGGATTGAAAACAATACAAATGAAAATGTTGATCTTTCTGAACAATTATTGTATGATTACAAAACTTCATCGAATATATATTTGAATCGAAATAATAATTTACTCAAATTCTATGAATCATCTCGAATGTCGAATTTAGACTTTGATAATACAATCATCAGTGTTGAATCAAATGATATATCATCGGATAAATGTGTTCATCATTCTCAAACAACAGAAAATCAAGCAATTCTAAGCAAATCGAATCTAGACAAAACTTATTCTACAATAGTGCCATTAAGTCTATTCAAATTGTCTAATTGCGTTAATCGAGAGCAATACTCGGTGAATCTTAACGAATTTCCATGGTCATCCGATCGAAAATCACGAATGACAGTATATAGAAAGGTTCGGTCACGATTTACACGCATGACTCTAATTGATGTTGATATTTCGATTCTATTTCGAAACATTTTGCGTTCTTTTCACACTGAATTATAACTCGATCGAAAAAATCTAATTGAGCATAACCTATAAATAAACGCATACCTGATGTGTTTTTTACCTTTTTATTTAAGATCATCAGCAATTTAGTCATAAATACGTTGGATTAACTTCATATAATTTCTCGTCTTTTAAACATAATAATAACGGTAAGTGGTAATCGTTTTTTTCTTGCTTTCAATATAGAAGAAACAAATTGTTTTTCTGTATGAGAAAATGCAAATTAATAACTATGCTAGGGCACGTATTTTTGTCGGCGAAAAAGCATTATCTAATCCCAGATATTATTCATACATAGGATATTTGATTCGAAAGAATGTTGTTATTTCCGAAAAAATGGCACAGGGAGTTCATGCCATATAGAAATATGTCGTTCTTTTGCATCAAAATAGCTTATTCGTTGAAACACACATTTATATGTTTGTCTACGTCTGCCCTCAGAAAAGTGTTTTTTATTTTTCATAAATCATCCAAAAGAAAAGAAAAGGAAAAAACAAACCTCCAACATGACGTTTTTTTCCAACAAAACTTTCGACATATTTATGTAGAAACAATGAATGTTGACAGTTTAATAATTTCAAAAAATGTCTCTTGTTTGGCTCGATAATTCATCGCATGAAACGGAATATTGTACATCTGCTGAGAATTGCTTTCATCGTATCGATCGTAATTTTACTAGACTTCGAGATGAAAATGAATGGATTGAATTTTCGAAATCTTCAAATAATGATACATCGATGATTATTTTGATTATTAATAATGAACTTGGAAAACAGTTAGTTCCAAAAATCGAATCATCGACACGAGTTAGTAAGATTTATATACTTTATGCAGAAAAACCAACTGATGATGAATGGATTAAAAACTATAAGAAAGTATTGCTGTGATATTTATTTATACTGATAAACAACATAAAAATAAAATCATTTTGTTATTTCAGGTAAAAGGAACGTTTATTGATTTGTCTGCTCTTGAAATAGCACTTCGAATGGATTTAAATATTAGTACTGATTCTACTGTTGTCAATACATCGAATGAAACGACTACAGAATCTATTGTTAATAATCCGTCTTCTGAACCTGAAAGAAACTTAGAAGAGGAACAATCTCAGCAGCAATGTGTTTTACCAATTTATGATGTTGATGCATCATATATGATTTCAGATGGTTGTTTTCAAGTTATACCATTTATTCGAATGGAAACATCAGCCAAAGATGATTTTATTTGTTTGTATAAAGATACATATAGAAATAGCAGTGAAACTGCAGATTTTATTAAACATTTTGAAAATACTTATACACCTAATGAAGCTATCAAATGGCTTTATGAATGTCCGTTTATTCAGCGATTTCTTGAAATAATTTTTATTTATCATTCAATTGAATCAATGTTAATGTGTCGATTTTTTATAAATGATATTCAAAATCTATTGCAAAACCATATGTGCAATTCGACTATTGAAGTCTATCGATATGAAATTATCTCAAATGAACAATGGTCGTATTTGAAAAAATCAAAAGATCAAATTATTGCCGTGAAATATTTCTTCTTAGCAAATACAGATCGTAGCAAAGCATCTCAATCAATAGCAAAGCAAGATTCTAACAATGCAAAACGTGTCGTATTCACTGTTGAAGCAAACCCTAAGTTAGCAGGTGTTAAACCATTTGCCAAAATTGGTCCATTTAGTTCGATAAATGATGAAAATGATGTTTTATTCTTAATCGGATCATTATTTAAACTAACTGATATTGTCGAAGAATCAAATGATTTAATTAATATTAAATTAACATTATGTGCAGCTGACACAACGAATACAAATCAAATAGCCTGTGAACAAATCAAAATGAAATATATGAGTTCATCTGATGGAATAGATCTCATTGTATTTGGCCAATTTCTATCTGATTTAGGAAAAGTACTTGATAAACCAGTTCCTTTCAATCATATTGAACCCATCTTTCAAACATGTCTGAATAAATTAGCAGATGATGATTTAAAACGTTGTCGTTACTATCATGGTCTAGGATCTATTGCATTTGAACGAAATGATTTGGATAAAAGTCTTGAATGGTATCAAAAATCACTTGATTTAAACAAACAAAAACAATCAAATGATCATACATATCTTACTGAAATTTATTCAAATTTAGGGAAAATCTATTCGTTTAAACAACAATTACCAGAAGCTTTGGATTCATATAATGAACTTGTACAATTGTACAGAAATCGTTTAGGTGATGATTGTACGAAATTAATATGGTGTTATATTAATATAGCTCTTATTCATGAAAAACAAACTAATTTTCGAGATGAACTTTCATATTACTATCGTTCATTATCGATTATGAATAAACATTATCAGTCTATTGATGAAGAACAACGTACTACTTTATATTCGAATATAGGTATTGTTTATGCTAATCTCGAAGAATATCATCTTGCATTAGGTTACTTTCGAACAGCATTAGATAAACGATTAAAACTTCAATCAAATATGTCGCCATTATTAGCAAAATTATATAGTAATATTGGTTTAGTTTGTCAATATTTGAATGATATTCAACAAGCAAAAGATAACTACACTAAAGCTAAACAGATTTATGAACAATTGAACGGTTCTGATGATCCAAATGTTAAATCTATTCAAGAAATTCTTCAAAATTTGACGATTTAATCATAAAGTTGATATTAAATCTTGTTTTTAATTTATTTATTTATACAAACTAACAAAACTATCGGTCTGGTTTAACTAGTAATTAAAAATCAAAGAAAACATATGTGTGTGTGTGTGGATGTGTTTTTATAAATATGAAAAAGTCTTTAGTTTAAATTTTGTCGTCATTATGTGTCCATGTTGGACGTGTTTTTTTAATAAATGATTCTAAACCATGTTGTGTATCTTTTAATTCAAGATTTTCAATCATTCCACGTGTTGCAATTTGATAATCACTAATGAGATCATCTTTAGCATCTTGTAATTGTAAATATTTCTTTCCAACTGCAACAACTGGTCGACTATTAGCACAAATTTGTTGAGCTATTTTATTTGTTTCACGTTCTAAATCATTTTGACCAACAACACGACTAACAAGACCATGATCATAAGCTTCCTTAGCCGATATTGGCTCGCCAGTAAATAACATTAGAGATGATAATTTTGGATTAGTTATCGAACGACGAACAGCAACTGCTGGAGTTATACAAAATAATCTAATCAAATGAATTTTCGTTAGTTAGTTGAATTAGACTAATAATTATTTACCCATGTTTAACACCGGGAACAGAAAATGAAGCATTTTCACCTGCAACTACAATATCACAACTAGCTACTAGCTGACAACCTGCTGCAGCAGCAAGACCATAGACTTCAGCAATAACTGGAATAGATAATTGACGAATTCTTCAAAGAAAATATGATTAAATCAAAATATTTTCCGAGATTTCTAATACTTTAACATCAGTTCTGTACAACGATCAAATACTGTTGAACAAGCTTTAGTTTTGCTAAGTTCTGCTAATTCTTTCAAACTATGACCCGAACTAAATACTGTTTGATCACCAGCTGTTAAAACAAGTACACGCGAAGATTTTTCATTATCATCAATTGCTTTGATGAGATCATTGATCATAGCAAGTGAAAGAATATTTCGTTGACGTGGATTATTCAATGAAATTCGACATATTTGATTGTTATCACTTGAAGAAACTTTAACGAGACTTTCTGTTGTTGCTGTTGAAGCAAGTTGTCGAATAAGAAGATGTTTAGCTGATGGTAATGAAAAAGATAAAATTCTTTTGGCAAGCATATTTTATATCTAAAAGGAATTTTCAATTGAATTTTTCGCATATCGTACTATTTCAAAGAATTCATTGCATAGAAATAATAATTACTTACGTACTGTTTGTCACAACACTTTTGCCATTGTCTAAACAAAATAAAAAAAAATAGTGAAGATGTTTTTCAAAAATTCGTTAATTTAACACATATTATAGAAAAGATACAGAAATTTGAAAACAATCAGAGAAAATCAACGATATGAAGGAAAACGAAAAGAGAAAGGTTTATGGCACGTGATCAATGAACTTCTTTTGATAACCATATCCAATGTTTCAAAGATGTACAGCTTTATATTCTCTACCAAATGAGAAATGACATCCGTATGATATTCCTTTAAAAAGGAAACATTTTCTGCAGATTTCAATTACTATGAATCTCCTCAAAATAAAATGTCATATTCAGTTTAACTTTTACTCTAATAAAGATAATGACTCGAAAATCTATAGATTTCAAATTCTGAAGGGAGATAACTCTTTATCTGACTTTTTCATTCAATTTATAGGGTAAGGATCTACTGTAAAAGTATTTCTAAAATAAATGCTAAAATTCTTAATTGAAAAAGAAAAACACTATAAAATAAATAAAAACAATAATCAATCTGAATAATCCCTTTTTCTTTTTTTGTCAAATAACTCAATCATGAATAAATCAGAGAGATACAAATAGAAATCGACGTTAAACGTCGAACGCTGAATTTCTTTTTTTTTTCTTCAGTGTTTTCGTTATTTTTTTTCTCTACGCGCAATTCAGAGAAAACAACAATCAATGAAGTGATGAATCATTTGTTGGCAAAAAAAAATAGAACATAAAAACAAAAGGACAATAACAGAATACAAGAGAAGAAAACTGAAACATTATAATAACGCTAAAATACACAATGCTGATCATCATGAACAAAAATAGCAAAAACGAACAAAAAGAAAAAGAAAACAAACACTGATTTAAACAACAAATCAAAGGTATATCAATAACAACCGGATAGAAAAGAAAGGAAAAACAGACGCATTTTAATATGACGACGACATACCATTTCTTTTTAATTATTTTATGTATCACCATCATCGAAAGTAACATATCTATCACATGAACTAGAAATTAGATATGATTCTAATCATATCTACGAAAGCACACATTGATTTCTGTTGACCATATTGAAATATTTACATTCGCATTAATGGCCACGGTTGTTCTAATGATTGTTGAGAGTGAAATGTAGGACGTAATTGATGTAATGAACGATTTCGTGGATTATTTTCATGAATCTAAACACATGCACGAAAGATTTTCCTTTTATCGACTAGACATTTGACTGTGTTCTTTACATTTTGATGATGTATTCGAACAAGTGCTTCTGATGCTGTGTATGAACAACCAGGTACATTACACTATATGAAAATACATCAGCCAGAATCAAAACTAAAAGAATAATGTATCTAGAAAAAATTTCTTACAGGTATATGACTACGTAAATGTTCTTGATAGGCAATCTGATGAGGAAATCCGAGTGCACATGTTGCACACCAGAACGGATGATAATGACGTTGTTGATCATGTGGAAGCGACCAACGTGATGGAACAGTTTCTATTGGATGAGATATCGATGAAAAAGTTGGATTGACTTTCATCAGAGGTGGAGCCGAATTTACTAGTAAAGGCATAGCACTATTCAAAGTTGTAGACGGAGTAGTAGCAGCAACAGCAGTAGCAACAGTTGATGAAAAGGTTCGATGTGTTGTTGATTTATGAGATTTATTATTCGACGATGAAAAACATCGATCCGGTGTTTGTAATGGCGGTAGATTTCGTCGATTACCTTGTAGTAAAGCAATGGAAGAATTGTACGGTGGTGGATCGGTTGATGGTGGTTTAGCTCGTGAAGATGGATAAACTGGAGTATGTGGTAATAACATTGGTGTTGTTAGTTGAGATTGAAGTTGATATTCTTCAGGAGGAGAAACTTTTGGATGTTCATTGACACCAAATAATTTCTTGAGAATATCTTGAACTTCGGATGGATTCGATAGAAGTTCTTGTACTTGTTCAATAGGTGGCACTGGAATGGATGATGGTGGTGGTGGTGGAGGTGGTGCTGATACATCTGAATCAGATTCAGGCAATGGAGGAGGAGGTAATGGCGGAGGAAGAGGTGGTGCTGGTGGATATGTAAAACAAGATGTATTCTGTAAATCATTCTAAATCAATGAATTTACATATAGTTTTTTTTTTCTTTTTGAAAATTGATTTCAACATACCGATTGTTCAGTATCGGAAGGCGATGTCGTTGGAATATTCGTATAGTTATAACTTTCTGAATATTCATTTGATATTGTTGGTAATGAATAGAAATCATTTGATGATGAATTCGAACATTTTTCACTCTCGTTACTATTCATAATCGTTGTTCGTTTTCGTTTATTCGATACTTTTTCATGTATCAATCCTAATAGATGTTGTGCATGTCGTGTATCGCCTTGTTGTGTTAATTTCATAGCACGTTCAATCATTTGTTTAATAAGAATATCTTCATTATCTTCGGGTTCACATGGAGTTTTCGTTTCTTCACGTGAACAATTCGAATGAGATTGTTGTTGTTGAGGTGTTGTTGATGTTGATGAACTACTTGTATTTGATAATGTTGGTGAAAGAAGTGTAGATGATGAATAAGTTGTACTATTTGTTATACTCAAATCATCAACATACTGATCCGTTGATGATGAACTAAGTCGTTTACTGACATTAACTGCAGCCTATTTAAAAAAAAAGAGATAATCTTTGCGAGAACGCGTATGTGCAAAGGAAATGATTGTTTACTTGTGCCATTGCGCAAATAATTTGCTGTGTTGTTGCGTCGAGATCAGGTTTAGCGAGTAATTGTCGAGCTGTTTCGGCGAATTCTTTCGCTTTTGATCCGGCATTAGTTAGAAAGACGGGATCTTCAATAAGTTGTGATAAAATTCTCGATGGTGATGATGATCGTTGTCGTTTATGTGGTGGAGATTGTAGAGCAGCTTGATCATCATCAAGTTTACTATTATTGAATGATGGAACACGTTGTTTAGTTTCATGATGTTTATCAGTTGAATGTCGACGACGGTGATGATGATGATGATGATGTCGATGTCTACGAGATGATTCTAATTCATCTTCATCGACATCATAAAACGATTTTTTATGTCGATGTTTGCCCATATGAATATATGAACAAAAACAAAAAACAACGAAATATTAATCTAAAATAAGCAAATACAAATTTTGGGGGAAAAAATTATTGAGATTTTTGTTTTGCATTCGATGTATTGTTTATTCGTTTTACTGTTACTCTATATCATATTCTGTCTGCCATTTTCAATAGCTCACTATTCTCCAATCAGATAATTCATTGGAATAAATCGATGAATTTTCATTTAAAAAATTTTTTACAACGACTGTTCGGAATTTCAGAAAGAATTTTCAACGAAAAGAGTATATTTGAAAAAAATGTCACTACAATCAATGCGAATTTAATAGTTGGCCAATATAATTTTAGTCCGATTCTTCATTCCTTTCAGTCGGTCTAACATTTCGATTGTTCGATTTCTAGTAAAACGAATTTCATATTGACTAAACACATTATTCTATTTTGCTTTATCATTCATCGAGATTTTGTTTTCGAAAGTTAGTTTCGTTGAAATATATTATCGCATGACATTCATCTTTCAGCAACTAATTTATCAATTTGAGAAGCACATTTCAAGGATAGATACTGGTTCTTAGGTTTCATTTTATCAAATAGAAGGGGAGGAAGTATCTGTAAGGTTTGTTTTTTTTTCTCGTATTTGTAAAAATGCTTGATTGAAAAGAAACTCGTATAGTTTTATGAGAATAAAAAAAAGTATTCGAACAGACTTTTTTCTTTCGTTTCTAGATGAAAATGTATATAAATTTGTCATCTCTTTGTCTGTTTCTAATCTCGATTTTCTCTGTCTCATCGATAATATCTGCTCAACGTTCGTCACCATTACAAGTTGAAAAAGATACAGCTGTCTATAATCTTTTACAAAATTATCATCATTATACTGAACTTGATAATCTCTTACAGCAATGGTCACATAATTATTCCAATTTAGCTGAAGTTTTAGAAATTGGCAAAAGTTTTACTGGTCGAAGTTTACTTGCTATGCATGTGACATCGCCAATTGTCACTACTGATGATGACAAAGAAATCGATGAAAATCTTCTTTTAAAGCCTAAATTTAAATGGATTGCTAATATGCACGGAGATGAAACTGTTGGCAGAGAATTACTACTTGCTTTAACTTATTATTTATTATTGAATGCAAAATCAGACGCACGTGTTAATCGACTCTTGGCAACAACAGATATTTATATTATGCCGAGTATGAATCCGGTAAGATGAAAATCAATAGAGATTTTTTTTTTGAAAAAAAGAATTTCTTTCGATTAGGATGGATTTGAAAAGTCTCAAGAAGGCCTATGCGATAGTCAAAGTATGTTTGGCCGAGGTAATATGAGAAATGTTGATCTCAATCGTGATTTTCCATCACAATATTCACCACTTAAACAATTGAATAATGGTACAATAGTCGATATGTTCTACGGTCGACAACCAGAAACGATTGCTATTATGAAATGGATTTTAAAAGAAAATTTCGTTCTCAGTGCCAATTTACATGGTGGTTCACTTGTTGCTTCGTATCCATACGATGAAACAATGTATCATACTGATAATACCTATGGTGAATCACCGGATGATTCTCTCTTTCGATATTTAGCTCGAATTTATGCTAAAAAACATTTAGTTATGAGTAAACAAGGTGGTTGTGCTGGCGAATTTCAAGATGGAATAACCAACGGCGCCAAATGGTATGATGTACCAGGTGGCATGCAAGATTTCAATTATTTACATAGTAATGCATTTGAAATAACATTGGAATTAAGCTGTTGTAAATATCCATCGGCAAATGATGGAACATTAGGCAAAGAATGGGATAATAATCGAGAAGCATTACTTACCTATATGGAAATGGTAGAGATTTGTTTTTGTTTTCAATGAAAAGATTTTTGTTTGATTTGAATAGAGTCATCTTGGTATCAAAGGTATTATTCGTGATGCCGAAACACGAACAGGTATTTCAGGTGCATTGATACAAGTCGAAGGTATTCTTCATCCTATTCGAAGTGTTAAACATGGTGCCTATTGGCGATTATTATTACCTGGTTTACATAATATAACTGTAACAGCTTCAGGTTATTTACCTCAAACAAAATATAATATTCGTGTGACAAATGAAAACTCAACTAATGTATGACAAAAACATATTTAATTGGAAAATTTATTTTCTTTATTTAGGCACTTCGTCTTGATTTTCAATTGCAACGTGCTAATCCTGAATCATCTGCTGCAGTAAATAATGTCTCATCTATCAATGATATCTATAATTTTTTATCTGATTATGCTGAGAAATTAATGCATGATTCTCGGCAAACAATTCTTCAAACATTTCGTGAACCAACTGAACAATTTCATTATCATAATTATCAATCCATGGTTGACAAACTTAAAGATTTAAATAAAAAATATCCAAATATAACAAGTCTATATACAATTGGTAAAAGTCGTGAACAACGTGATCTCTGGGTTATGATCATCAGCGATCAACCATTGATTCATGAAGCTGGCGAACCTGAAATGAAATATATTGCCAATATTCATGGCGATGAAAGTGTTGGACGAGAATGTTTATTACTTTTTATTGAATATCTATGTATTAACTATGGTAAACATGATTATATTACACAACTTGTCAATAATGTTCGTATTCATATTATGCCATCATTGAATCCCGATGGTTTCGAATATGAATATGCACAAAATGTTCATGCTCAAGGTCTTGGACGTTTGAATGCGCATAAAATTGATTTAAATCGAAATTTTCCACATGTTGATCTCGAATATTTTCAAGAGAAAACAGATGTTATTGTTCCGAAACAAACAAACGACGATTCTAAACATGAACTTGAACCTGAAGTTCGTGCTGCTATGCATTGGTCAATGGTCTATCCATTTGTTCTTTCCGGAAATTTACACGGTGGTGCACTTGTTGCTAACTATCCTTACGATAATCGAGTTAAAGATTCCAAAGAACACGAAAGTAAATCACCCGATGATCGAACATTTCAAATGCTCGCCAAAGCTTATTCGCATGTAAATCAAATTTATTTTTAAGTTTTCTTGAAATTATTTCTTCTTAAAAGGCTCATCCAACCATGTCGAAAGGCAATGCTTGTGTTAAATTCAATAAGGGTATTACGAATGGTGCGGCTTGGTATGTTATCGAAGGTGGCATGCAAGATTGGACATATGCCTATACATCAGATATGGAAGTGACAATTGAATTAGGTTGTAATAAATATCCTGAAGAAAAAGATTTGAAATCCTATTGGGATGATAATAAGGGTGCTTTATTGGCATTCATGACACAAGTATGAGCTAGGAATAGAAAAAAAAAGTAAATATGATTGAATCGAATCGAATTGTTTAGGTTGTACATGGTATTCGAGGTTTTGTATTTGATTCAAAAACGAAAGTACCACTATCAGGCGTTGTTATACATGTTCATGGTATTCATCATAATGTAACGACATATCGTGATGGAGATTTCTTCCGAATTATAACACCAGGTGTTTATCATATAACTGTAGAACGGGCTGGGTAAATGATTTGCCCAAAGAAGTTGACTAAACTTTCATTTGATTCTATTTTTTTGAGTAGATACCAATCAGAAACAAAAGAGAATGTTTTAGTTACAAGTCAATCATCAACTTATATTGAATTTCGTCTAAAACGTCAAGATTTTGTCAATGAAAATGAACATTCAAATGTATCATCGAAGGTTCAATTATTTTATCATAAAGCGAAGGATTTTGTTCTTCATCGTACATTATTTCTTCTCATTAGTGGCATATTTGGTTAGTCGATATTCAAATAAAATGAATCTATTTCGTTTTTCGTTTAAAGCTTTAGTTCTTGCAATTATATTTGCTGGTATTGTTATTTATTTACGTTGTTGTCAAACATCGACGATTAGTTCACGTTCTGGTTTTCAACGTTATGAACCATTGGTTCAAGACGAACATGATTCACCAGTTATTGGTCGAATGAATGGTCGAAAAACTTTAGTTCCGAAACATCGATCAGCAAGTGATTCCGATGATGATGATAATCAAACATTATTTTCATCGAAACGAATGATACCATAAGTGATTGAACGGTTGATTTTCTTTAGTTGTTATAAATAAATTTAGATAAAAAAAAGGTTTCTCGATCTTTTTCTTAGTGAATCTCGTCTATTTTAAATAGATCATATTTTTAACGGGATTTATCGAACTTTTTTATGTGTTCTTTTTTCTTCTTCTTCTTCTTCTTGGTGCTTTGTGTCGTTTATATTTTTGTTCTTAATAAAAAAAAAGTCAGTTTCTGTTCGTTTGTAAATCGTGAATATATTTATTTGAAATGATATTTATCAAATGCGCCATAATAAGCACGTTATCTAGCTCACTCATCAAATATTATCGACAAATAGTTTCATTTGAATGACAACAATTATATTCACGCAATGAATCACATTCGACAAAACAACGTATATATGCTTAGATATTTACCTGTATCTACTTTATTTTAGTTTATAAACGCAAAAAAACATAGACATATCCCATACAATCATCATCGCATATCGAAATTTGTTTTAGATATTTTTTTAGTGCAAAAACAAATATGGGTAATAAACAAGCTAAACAACCAGTTTCAACTGATCTTACTGAAAAACGTTTGTTTTCATTTTCAATTGAATATTTTAGTTAAATAAATTGACTTTCGATTTCTCTTTAGAAATTGCTTTACTTAAAGCCAATACGAAATACTCAGACAAAGGTAATTTAGTGTAATTATCGATGTTTGTTCTCGAAGTTCGTTTTTCTTTCTTTCATGTGCAGAAATTCGTGATTGGCATGCAGTATGAATTTAGAATATTTGAAATGCTTGTTTCTCTATTTGCATTGTACAATAGGGTTTCATTAAAGATTGTCCAACTGGTAAACTTGATAAAAAGAAATTCGTCGAAATCTACAAACAATTCTATCCCAATGGTAAAGCCGACAGTTATTGCAAGTAAATACCAGCCGATATTTTTCTTATTCTTTTCGTTAATATTGATTTATAATTAATTAGATATGCTTTTTCAACATTCGATCAAAACAATGATGGTTCGATTAATTTCGAAGAATTTCTTCTAGCTATTTCAGCAACAAGTCAAGGAGATCTTGATGATCGTCTTGCCGTTGCATTTGATCTGTAAGTTTCAAAAGGAATATCGTTGGTTTTCTCATTTGTACGTACATTTATTTAGTTATGATATTTCAAATGATGGACAAGTTGATCAAAAAGAATTAGCCAATTTAATTTCTGCTATGGTGAGTTTGTGTTTATTTAAAAGAAAAGAATTTGTTTTTTTTTGTCTTTAGTATGATCTTGTTGGTGAAACTGATCGTAAAGGTGATCGTGATCCAAAGAAAAAAGCTGCTGAAATTATAGCTAAACTTGATGTATCTGGTGATAAGAAATTAACTAAAGCAGAATTTATTGCTGGGTAAGATAAATACGATTGAATTTAAAAAAAAACCTCTTTTTTTAGATGTAAATCTGATCCCGTTATTCGTCAATTACTTGCTCCTAATGTTTAGAAATTTATTTTTTATTTTATTCGAATTTAACTAAATAAACAAGATTCAGTTAGTTGAAGCAGCACACTAACAAATATTGGAGAACGAAAATCCCTCGTTTTTTTTTCTAGTTGTATGTCCTAGTTTAAGGTGTAATAAAATTTTATTGATTAATTACAAAGCCTTCTATTTGAATATCTAAACGAGAGGAGAACAGAAAGAAAACCGCCATATCGTTGATGTATTTGTTCTGTATTCTCTCGTCAAAACTACACATGTGATTCATCCGAATATGCATATATCCAGTTGATACCAAGTGTCTTACTCGAGAAAAAAGCAATAAACTGCTATCTCATTCTTGTTGACTGAGACAAAGCTATTAAGCAGTGGATGTTTTCGTCCTAAATAGCACTTCTATTTGCACGTATTCTTATGACGAGCTCGAGCTCATAAAGTGCTACGGTCGTTGCCTATATGAATAATGTTCGAAGTAATTCAATATTTCTTTCATTACTTTTAGTAGGTTGCTTTAAACAAACATTTAATGTCAAAGTCTTCACTATTTTTTTTCGCAGGAAAGTGGAACGATAAGAAAAATTCTGTCAGGGAGAGAGTCGAAGAAGTAGTTTTCGAGTGGGTGGGTGTGCATAAAATACATTCTTTATTTTACTTTTTTCAAGAGAGGAAAAAATTACACGCATCGAGTATATATCGATAAAAGTCATATAATTCTCGTTTTTTTTCTTCTTCTCCTTCTTCTTCTTCTCGATGTATCATGAAAGAAAGGTTTCTGATATCGACATGAATCAGACGCCATTGTTAAACAATGATTAATTCTAAACAAGCTTTTCTTCTATTCCTTTGGACTTCTACTATTTACTTTTCTTTTCTTTTCTTTCTTTCGTTTATTCGCGTTTCTTCTTCTTCTTCTTCTTCTTTTGTTTTATTCATCATACGCACATAAAAATCTATTAAATTCGCAGCATTCTTTCTCTTTCTCTCTCTCTTTTTTTCTTCTTATTTCATTCTATAAATACGATCGAGAAATTCGTTCGCATACAAACAATAATAACAACAACAACAATATCAACGAACATTCAAAATTAACAATTTCTTCCATTTTTCTCTACTGTAGATTATATTTCTTACTTTCAATTTTAATTATTCCAAATGGGTAACAAACAAAATAAAGGAGCTTCCTCAACTGAATTGACAGCCAAACGTAATAATTTGTGCCATCGTCTTCATTTATTCAAACCGAAGTCAATCGTTTTTTTTAGAAATTGCTATGCTCAAAGCAAACACAAAATACAGCGAAAAAGGTAATTGTTCGATGAGTAAATGTGATTCCTAATGTTTGCTTTTCTTTCTAAATATAGAAATTCGTGAATGGCACGCAGTTCGTGAAATCAAGGACATGCTTATTTTCTTAGTGAATGTGTGTTTTTCTTCTATTCGAATCATAGGGATTTCTTCGTGATTGTCCAAATGGTAAACTCGATAAAAAGAAATTCACCGAAGTTTACAAACAATTCTATCCCAATGGCAAAGCAGACAACTTCTGCAAGTAAATATTTGATTTTGTGTTCGTTTTTTTTTCGAGGCCAAAGAAACATAAAAATATTCGATCCTTCTAGATTTGCTTTCGATACATTCGATGCCAATCATGATGGTAGCATTGATTTCGATGAATTTCTCTTAGCTATTTCGGCAACAAGTCAAGGAGATATTGATGATCGACTTAGTGTTGCCTTCGATATGTATGATATTTCGAACGATGGACAAATCGATCAAAAAGAATTAACAAAATTGATCACAGCTATGGTACATATTGAAATTTAATTCTTAATCAACAGAAATGAAATATGCTTGACATTTTTTTTTCTTTTAGTACGATCTCGTTGGTGAAACTGATCGTAAAGGTGATAAAGAACCAAAACATCGTGCTCAAGAAATCATTGGCAAACTCGATGTTGGTGGCGACAAGAAATTAAGCAAACAAGAATTCATTGCTGGGTAAATAAAAAGTCATTTCGATTGTTTCCTTTGCTTCAAGGTTTTGTTTTTTTCGTTTTTCAATTAGATGTAAAAATGATCCAGTTATTCGTAAACTACTCGCTCCAAATGTTTAAAACCACAATATGCAACAAAATATTTCCTTTTTACAAGACATTAACCTTTTTTCTTCTTGTTTCTTTATCACTCTTTTTATCTTCCACATATTTAAAGTAGAAATCATTGGCATTCATTTTTTATTCGAATAAATAGACATTTTCCGCATAACAAACAAACACACATGCGAATTATTTTCATTTTCTATCTAAGAAATTGCGCAGCGCGTAAAACAACAAGCTTGATTACGTCTGTATATATTTCATTTTTTTTATGGTAAATAAGACGAAAAACAAACTGTTAAGCATGCCAAAAAGCAAAGCAAGACACGACAAAATGATAGTTCAATATTTTGGTTTTCTTGGATAGTAACCGATTGGTGAATTGTAGAAACTATCATGGTCATCGTAATCTGTTTCATCGCGTAAAGTCGATGCAAATCGATTTGATTTTGCAAGAAGACGATATCGAACATCGAAATACGGGTCACTTGTGAGAGGTATTGGTGCCAATGGATAATATTCGCATATGGATTCATCAGCACTGAATACATCGCTTGTTGTACGATTTGGTGAAGATGATTTAGTTAAATATGTTTGAGAATTATTGAAATTTCCGCATTGAATTTCAATCGATTGAATAAAACGTTTGCGATTCGTGTTCGGTATGATAATTAATGTCGTACGAAATCGCCCATTCGGATAGCTTGATGATGATACTGATGATGATGATGATGAATTTGTTCGAAAACGATTACCATAGTTAGGAGTAACAATCAATCGTGTTGTATACATCGTGAGAACTTCTGAAAATAAAAAAAGAAGAACAAGAAAATGGCCGACTCGTACTGTTGAACAAACATCTATCAAGATGTCATATTACTGATCCGTAGGAGGAAAAGAAAAGGAAAGAACGATATGTCCAGTATCAATGAACATCGAATTAGAAGTTTTCTTTAGTGATATATGTATGTACGCATGTATATGTAACACATAATAAGAAAAAGGAACGCATAATTGCTAAGATTATGTCAGTTATAGCAAACATTTTCAGCGGCTATAACCAATGAATGAATCAACAGGGACAAAGACTAACATAGAATCATGATATGTTGTTCGATATCTCTCGTTATAGTTATAGAAAAAAAACAGTAAGAGATAATGATGTAACCGAAGGAAGCAAACAAAAGAAAACAGATGATCATTGGAGTCTAGTATATTAGCATGAAAAATAATTAGCACATTATATGAATGCGAATTATAGAAAATGATCTAAACTTGCATATTTACAAATTGAATTGCATGATAAACTACAATCGAATTCTAAAAAAGAAACTTTTTTCTAAGAATTTAGCAAATTTGAACAATTCAAATTGAATTATATTGAAAACAGAAGGAAAGTTGACATGATCAACAGCATTTTTTTCCCATTGACAATCATGAATGAATGTATGTATG
>Ga0209915_1000271_pt1 | contig 150283 bp, 133 predicted proteins | sample ThiBiot_750_plan_FD_183952 | JGI IMG/M metagenome (GOLD analysis project Ga0209915, IMG submission 183952) | Wastewater bioreactor microbial communities from Cape Town, South Africa - Thiocy_cont_750_plan (SPAdes) | ecosystem: Engineered > Bioreactor > Thiocyanate-remediating >... | reverse complement strand
GCGTAAGCAGGCGACACTCCGGCGGGCGCGCCGCCATAGGCGAGGCGGTCGAGGTCGCCCGGCGGATGTCCGCTCGCCACCGGCCCCGGCCGATGCATGCAGCCCGCCAACGCAACCGTGCTGAGCACGGCCACAACGACACTTCCAAACGCACGTACTGTCCGCACTGACCTATCCCTCGTCGCGAGATAAGCCTTTTTATGACCCCGTTAGGGTTAATAAAGCGTTTGGCCGCCTGATGCCGAACCGCTTCGGCGGCCGGTTCCCGCGACGATCAGGCGGCGGACACGCCGACGCCGATCGGACACGACACGCCGGTCCCGGCCAGCCCGCAATAGCCGTTGGGATTCTTCGCCAGATACTGCTGGTGATAATCCTCGGCGAAGAAGAATTCCGGCGCCGGTGCGATCTCGGTGGTGATTGCGCCCAGACCTTTCGCCGCGAGCGCCTTGCCGAAAGCCGCGCGCGAGTCCGCCGCCGCCTTCGCTTGCGCATCACCGTGCGTATAGATCGCGGACCTGTACTGCGTGCCGACGTCGTTGCCCTGGCGCATCCCTTGCGTCGGGTCGTGATTTTCCCAGAACGTCTTCAGCAATTGCGCATACGAAATCCGCTTGGGATCGAACACCACCAGCACCACTTCGGCATGGCCGGTCCCGCCCGAGCAGACTTCTTCGTAAGTCGGGTTCGGGGTGAAGCCGCCGGCATAGCCGGCCGCCGTCACATAGACCGCGTCGCCCAATTCCCAGAACATGCGCTCCGCGCCCCAGAAACAACCGAGCGCCAACACCGCCTGCTCCATCCCTTCCGGATAAGGCGGCTTCAACGGATGCCCGTTGACGAAATGATACTTGGCGGTGGGGATCGGCTCGGCGCGGCCGGGCAACGCATCGGCGGCGCGCGGCATTTCAGCGGACTTGCGCATGAACAACATGAATACCTCCCGGCGGACATCGGCCCGCGCCGCTGACGCGGCGTCCGCATCAATATAGTCCGATGCGACGGATTTTGGAGAGGCCGGCGCGGCGACCGTCAGCGCGGCGGCAAAGACTTCAGTTGCGCGCGTAGCCGATCAGCGGCTTACGCGGCCGGAAGATCAAGAGCAACAGCAGCCCCAGCACGCCCATCACCGCCCAGGCCGGCTGGTTGAGGATGATCTTGGCGACGTCGGTCCAAAGCCACGGCGCCACCCCCTCCACCATGATCCGCACCGCCTGCTGGCTGCTCTGGTGAATGTCGTTCCAGAACTCGCCGAGCGGGGTCAGCCGCACCGCCTGATCCGCGATCGACCGCGCCCCGTCATAAACCAGGAAGACAAAGGCTCCCGCCAGCAACAGGAGGCCGACGAGACGGAAGAAGCCTCTGATCATGCATCACCTCTCGTTGTCGTCGGCATCGGTCCGGTATCGGGGCGAATTCGGGCAATACCGGGGGTGGGGGCGAATTTCAACCAGGCTAGCGGCCAAAACCCCGCATTTGGCGCCGCAATTCGGGTTCCCGCAGGCTCAGACACCGTTGACGCTGCATTCCGGGGCCTCTATAAGGAGCGCCGATGGCGGTGGGCGCAATCCTGCCGCCGCTGTTCTTTGAGCGCGGCCGCGCCGGGTTATATCGCCTTGAGCCCGGCCATGCTCGAACAACCCGGAAACACTTTAATACAATACGTCGGGCGCAATCTCGACCGACGTGGATCAGCCCGGCCCGCCGATGGCGGCGGCCGCTGAAGGATCAGTGAGAGCATGGCCAATACGTCCTCCGCCAAGAAGGCGACACGCAAGATTGCCCGCCGCACCCTCGTCAACAAGTCGCGGCGCACCCAGATGCGCGGCGCGGTTCGCGTGGTCGAAGAAGCGATCGCCAAGGGTGATCGTGACGCCGCGATCAAGGCGATGGCCTCCGCCGAGCCCGAGCTGATGCAGGCCGCTCAGCGCAACATCATTCACAAGAACGCCGCCAGCCGCAAAGTCTCGCGGCTGACGCACCGGATCGCCAAGCTGGCGAAGTAAGTCGCCCGCGCGATCCCCGCGACATCGCTTTTCATCAAGCCCGGCTTCGCCGGGCTTTTTGTTTGCGCGATCGACCGGCACGCGGAAGCTTCCTTCCGACTCGATGACGGTCGCAACCATCGCCGTCACGGACGTCGCTCATTCGCGACCGCGCGACGTTAACCATCCGCCGCCGATTGCGATGCCGCGGTCAAACTTCGAACGCGATGCACCCTCGGCGCTAGCGTTGATTGTCGTCAACCCGCAACGGAATGAATGCGCGATCAACCTGTGACACGACATGCCCGACGACGGCCCACGCGATGTCGGCATGTGCAGTGCAATGAATCATCGCGCAAGGTCGCCATCGCGAGTCTCTGACCCTCCGCATCGATCGATCGTTGGCTGCTCTCGCGCGTGTCCGAAACGTCACATGATGACACGACAACGCGTATCGCGAAGTCATGGCGCTTGACTCTCGCAACACGCCTTCCTTTACCGCCACGTTTTTGGTCGGGCCCGTTTTGTCGGCGAGGGTTACCCTCGGCGGCGGCGCAGAAAAATCCACGAGTCGATAATCACTTATCCACATAGCAGAATGAAGCGTTTCAAAAACCGGCTCGCGGCGGCCAAACGTAAACGAATTATGAAAATCTTTTTCGCCGCGACGGAAATCCGACACGTCTTTTACATGATTTGAATCCGTGCGCAGATTCAAAACCTTGCCGACAAGTTTCGAATTCCCAGAAAAATTCGTCGGCCGCCAAGTCGCCGTCGGGCTCACGCGTGCGTCGTTGGGGACGTTGCGAGAAACATAGGGTCGTGTATTTCTTAATCCGTCCGCAGCGCCCGCGGTTCTTCAGGTCAGAGCGATCCGGGAATTGAGGCGCGCGTATAGATCGGGTGCGATGTGTACGTCGGCGGCGCTTTCCAAGCGATCGGCAGGCTGTTGCTCATGCTTTGTGAGAACGGTACGTCTGTGTCTGAATTTCTCGGCCTCGGTGCTCTTTCAACGAGCGATGCGGCAACAAGAGAAACAACCAGAACGCCTTGCCAGGCCGGAGCGGAAAGCAGCCAGCGGATCGCCTTGAACAAGGGCGGGAGTATCGACGGATTTGCGGGCTTGACGTCGCGTTCAAGGCCACGCGGACCGATCGAAGACGAGGTTATCAATTGCCATGAATGGTCGTGGCAAAAAGGGGGGTTTCCATGCGCGTCGGTATTTCTGGCCTAACGCATCACATGATCTCTCTGGCCTCCATTCCGTCCGACACGGCCTCGGCTCAGCCACGGGCCCGCGCACCAAACTGTCCCACATCTTAAAGCCCAATCTGCTTGCCATCACACGTCGCGATCCGCGCCGGCATCGGGTTTGCCGGGCGCTAAGTTCGTGACCTCTGCATAAGGCATCCGCAACGCGGCGCCGTCGCATCGATGTGCGCGCCGATGGGCATCTTTTCGCCACCTCAACACTCAACTCTCTAAGCAAAGTCAAAAAGAACAATGTCGAACATGGAACAGGATCGTTGGTCGCGGGTGAAAAGCCGTCTTCGTACGAGCGTCGGCGAAGATATCTATTCGAGCTGGTTCGCTCGCATGGATCTCGAAAGCGTGCAGGCTGAAAGCGTGCATCTGACGGTGCCGACCAAGTTCCTGCGCAGTTGGATTCAGACGCACTATGCCGACCGCGTGCTGCTGTGCTGGCAGGCCGAGGTGCCGGAAATTCACCGCGTCGACCTCACCGTCCGCACCGCCGCGATGCGAAACGTCGTGCCCGTCAAAGAGCCCGCGGCCGTCGTGGATGCGCGCCCGGCCGAGCGCGGCAACGGTCGCGCCGCGCCGGATTTGCGCGCGGTCGCAACCGCGCCGGTTTCCGCCAGCCACGATGCGCTCGGCGGCTCACCGCTCGATCCGCGCCTGACGTTTGCGAGTTTCGTCGTCGGTCGTTCCAACGCGCTGGCGCAGGCCGCCGCGCGGCAGGTGGCCGAAGGTCGCCGCGGCGACAACGTGATGTTCAATCCGCTCTACATTCACTCGGGCGTCGGCCTCGGCAAAACCCACCTGCTGCAAGCGGTGACGTGGGCAGGAAATTCCGGCAACGAACGCAAGGTGCTTTACCTCACTGCCGAGAAGTTCATGTACGGCTTCGTCGCCGCGCTGAAATCGCACACCGCGCTTGCCTTCAAGGAAGCGCTGCGCGGCATCGACGTACTGGTGATCGACGACCTGCAATTCCTTCAGGGCAAATCCACCCAGGCCGAATTCTGTCACACCCTCAACGCGCTGATCGATGCCGGGCGTCAGGTGGTGATCGCCGCCGATCGTCCGCCGGCCGATCTCGAAAGCCTCGACGACCGCGTGCGCTCGCGCCTCGCCGGTGGCCTCGTTGTCGAAATGGGACCGCTCGGCGAGGACCTGCGGCTCGGCATTCTCAAGTCCCGGGTCAACGCGGCACGCACCCATCATGCGGGCTTCGAGGTGCCGGCACCAGTGCTGGATTATCTCGCCAAGGCCATCACCCATAACGGGCGCGATCTCGAAGGCGCGGTCAATCGCCTCTTGGCGCACAGCAAGCTGAATGCGCAGCCGGTGACGCTGGAAATGGCCGAACGCGAGGTGCGCGATCTCATTCGCCCGCAGGAGCCCAAGCGCATCAAGATCGAGGACATCCAGCGCGTCGTTGCGCGGCAGTACAATGTCAGCCGCTCCGACCTCTTGTCGTCGCGGCGCACCGCCAATGTGGTGCGGCCGCGCCAAGTGGCGATGTATCTCGCCAAGACGCTGACCTTGCGCTCGCTGCCGGAAATCGGCCGGCGCTTCGGCGGCCGCGACCACACCACGGTGCTGCACGCGGTGCGCAAGATCGAGGCGCTGGTGGCCAAGGACGTCTCGCTGTCCGACGAGGTCGAACTGCTGAAGCGCCAGTTGCAGGAGTAGCGGCCGGCCGCTTCGGCGGCGTGGCATTGCGCCCGGAAAAGCCGTGAAAAATCGGCTTTTCCGGCGCTTCAACTCTTGCACCGGAGCCATATCCAAGCCACCCTGCGGCCCCCGTGGGGGTTGACCTCAATCGAACCGTCATCAACCTTGCGGGACCGCTTGCCGCGGCGCCGCCTCTGGCCGCCCGGCGCTTCCACCACATGGTTCGAAATTCGGATCGGGCAGGTTCGCGATGAAGGTTACCGTTGAGCGCGCGCAGTTGTTGAAGTCGCTGGGCCACGTCCACCGCGTGGTCGAGCGCCGCAACACCATTCCGATTCTCGGCAACGTGCTGATCCGCGCCGAAGGTGCCCGGCTGGCGCTGAAGGCTACCGACCTCGACCTCGAAGTCACCGAAACGCTGGCGGCGGAAACCGCCACCGCCGGCTCGACCACCGTGCCCGCGCATATGTTCTACGACATCGTGCGCAAATTGCCGGACGGTTCGCAGATCGTGCTGGAAAGCGACGGCGACCGCGCCGTGCTGGCGATCCGCGCCGGACGCTCCCGCTTCACCTTGCAGACGCTGCCGGAAAGCGATTTCCCCGATCTTGCCGCCGGCGACATGTCGCACGCGTTCTCGCTGTCCGCCGCCGACGTCAAGCGGTTGATCGACCGCACGCAGTTTGCGATCTCGACCGAGGAAACCCGCTACTACCTCAACGGCATCTATCTCCATGCCGCAGGCTCCGCGAAGTCGGAAACGCTGCGCGCCGTCGCCACCGACGGCCATCGCCTGGCGCAAGTCGACCTGCCGCTGCCGAAAGGCGCGAGCGGCATTCCCGGCGTCATCGTGCCGCGCAAGACCGTCGGCGAAGTGCAGCGGCTGATCGAAGACGCCGAGGCCGAAGTCACCATCGAGCTGTCGCAAGGAAAGATCCGCTTCACCCTCGGCAACGTGGTACTGACCTCGAAACTGATCGACGGCACCTTTCCGGACTACGGCCGCGTCATCCCGCAGAACAACGACAAGGAACTGCGCGTCGACAAGAAGGACTTCGAAGCGGCGGTGGACCGCGTCTCGACCATTTCCAGCGAGCGCGGCCGCGCCGTGAAGCTGTCGTTGTCCAGCGGAAAGCTGGTGCTGTCGGTGACCAACCCGGATTCCGGCAGCGCCACCGAGGAACTGGAAGTCGACTACGCCGCCGACGCGCTCGATATCGGCTTCAACTCGCGCTACCTGCTCGACATCGCGGCGCAGATCGAAGGCGAGGTCGCGGTGCTGAAACTGGCCGATCCCGGTTCGCCGACGCTGATGCACGACCGCGACGCCAAGGGCGCGCTCTACGTGCTGATGCCGATGCGGGTGTGAGGCTTCGAACTGTTCGCTTGTGCGCTGACCAGATTATGTCACGGCCGGGCATAGCCGTTTGAAAAACGGCGTCGCTTTCGCTTGCCCATGTCCCGGCCATCCACGTTTTGGCTGTGGCATTGCAAGACGTGGATGCCCGGCATAAAGCCGGGCATAACGACCAAGTCGAAAGCTCGATGATCCCGTCCCGCATTCACCGCCTGTCGCTGACGCAGTTCCGCAACTATCGCGCGGCGAGTTTTACCGCGCGCGGCGATCTTGTCGTGCTGGTGGGGCCGAATGGCGCCGGCAAGACCAATTGCCTGGAAGCGATTTCGCTGCTTTCGCCGGGGCGCGGCCTGCGCCGCGCTCGTCTCGAGGACGTGGCCAACCAAAGCGGCGGTGGCGCGTGGGCTGTCGCCGCCGAGGTCGAAGGCGCACTGGGCCTCGCGACGCTGGGGACCGGCATCGAGGCGCCGTCGGGGGACGCGGCCACCAGTCGCCGCTGCCGCATCGATCGCGAGCCGGTCGCCTCCGCAACCGCATTCGGCGACCATCTGCGCATGGTGTGGCTGACGCCGGCAATGGATGGGCTGTTCACCGGCCCCGCTTCTGAGCGCCGCCGCTTCTTCGACCGCTTGGTGCTGGCGCTGGACAGCGAACATTCCAGCCGCGTCTCGGCGCTGGACCGCAGCCTGCGCTCGCGCAACCGGCTGCTGGAGGATCGTCAGCCCAACACCCACTGGCTCGACGCCGTCGAGCGCGAGACCGCCGAACTCGCGATCGCGGTCGCGGCCCAACGCGGCCAGACGCTGCAACGGCTGGCGACGACGCTCGCCGCGCGCGGCCACAGTTCGGCATTTCCGTCCGCGACCATCGCGCTCGACGGCTGGATCGAGAATGCGCTCATCAGCGAACCGGCGACCGCCGTGGAGGATCGCTACCGCGCGGTGCTGCGCGACAACCGCGCGCGCGACGCTGCCGCCGGCCGCACTCTCGACGGGCCGCACCTCACCGACCTGCACGTGGTCTACGCGCCGAAAAATATGCCGGCGAAGGATGCGTCCACGGGCGAGCAGAAGGCGCTGCTGATCGGCCTGGTGCTGGCCCATGCCAATCTGGTCGCCGAGATGACCGGCATCACGCCGCTATTGCTGCTCGACGAGGTGGTGGCGCATCTCGATCCCGGTCGCCGCGCCGCGTTGTTCACCGAACTGACGACGCTCGGCGCGCAGGTCTGGATGACCGGCGCCGATCCGGCCGCCTTCGTCGACATCGGCCCGCGCGGTGAAATCCTCGCGGTCGAGGCGGGACGGATCACCTCCGGGAAATAACAGCCGACGGCTGGGTTCGGCTGCGGCCGTCCGCCATGCCCGGCCGGCGCGCAGGAATTAATCCGCCGGACATGTTCCATCCATATTGGGCGAGCTAAGTTCGCCGCGGATGCGGGGGATTTGCGCCCACGCGGCAAACCGGCGCGAGTTCGCGCAAATGCATCTCGGGAGTTCGGGGCAGCCTCGAAACCAGGAGATGTACCTATGACAACCAAGCTGTTCGATCGCCGCATCCAGCGGCGCACCCTGCTCAAGGCCGGTCTTGCGATCGGCGCCCTGAACTTCGCCTCGCCGCTCGCCGGCGCTGCAATGGCCGCTCCCGAACGACGCGGCAGCGCCGACCGCGGCAACATCAAGATCGGCAATATCATGCCCTACAGCGGGGCCGCCTCCGCCTACGGCACGATCGGACAGACCGAGGCCGCTTACTTCAAAATGATCAATGCCGGTGGCGGCATCAACGGCCGCAAAATCGATTTCATTTCCTACGACGACGGTTACAGCCCGCCCAAGGCGGTGGAGCAAGCGCGACGACTTGTCGAGGACGACGGCGTGCTGCTGATTTTCCAAAGCCTTGGAACACCAAGCAACACCGCGATCCAGCACTACATGAACACCAAGAAGGTGCCGCAACTGTTCGTCGCCAGCGGCGCGACCAAGTGGAACGACCCGAAGCACTTTCCATGGACCATGGGCTGGCAACCGAGCTACCAGAGCGAGGCGCACGTCTACGCGAAGTACCTGCTCAAGCACAATCCCACCGGAAAAATCGCGATCCTTTACCAGAACGACGATTACGGAAAGGACTACCTCAAAGGCTTCAAGGACGGCATCGGCGACAAGCTGAAAATCGTCTCCGAACTGTCCTACGACACCACCCAGCCCACCGTGGATTCGGAAATGATCAGCCTGCAAGCGTCGGGAGCCGACGTCTTTTTCGACGTCACGACGCCGAAATTCGCGGCGCAGGCAATCAGGAAAGCTGCGGAGCTGAACTGGCACCCGCTGCATATTCTCAACAATGTCTCGGCGTCGGTGGGCGCCGTGATGAAGCCCGCCGGCTTCGATCATGCCAAGGGTGTTCTATCGACCGCCTACCTCAAGGACCCCTCCTCTCCGCAGTGGAAGGACGACCCCGCCTACAAGACCTGGCTCGCGTTCATGGAGAAATACTATCCCGACGGCGACCGAACCAGCGCGTTCACGGTCTACGGCTACGCCGTCGCGGAAACCATGGCGCACGTCTTGCGGACGTGCGGTGACGATCTAAGCCGCGAGAATATCATGAAGCAGGCCGCCAGCCTGCACGACCTGAAACTGGGGTTGCTGCTGCCCGGCATCACCGTCAACACCGGACCCAATGACTTCGCGCCGATCAAGCAATTGCAGATGATGCGCTTCACCGGCGATCGCTGGGACCTGTTCGGGCCGGTCATCAGCGGCGAGGTATCGAGCAGCTAGCCAGCATCGAGGGCAGGTCTTGGCCGCGGGCTCGCACGGGCCCGCGGCCAAGCCAAAAACGGGCTTCGGAGGCGGCCTCGCCAGGGTCTTCGAAACCCGCCTTTCCCATCCTTGAAAAACGGTTAAAAATCCCCATTTCTTCAATGCCTTGCGGGGCACGACTTTGCGCTAGGCGCATGGCCCTTTTCATGGCACAAATAAGCGGTTCAGCAGCGCTTTTCCTTGCTGATTCGAGACACCCTCATAGGCCCTGACGAATGACCGAACCCGCCCGGCAACCCGTTGCCGAAACCGAGCTTCCTGTTGCCATGGAATACGGCGCTGAATCGATCCGGGTCCTCAAGGGCCTCGATGCCGTGCGCAAGCGACCGGGCATGTACATCGGCGACACCGATGACGGCTCCGGCCTGCATCACATGGTCTACGAAGTCGTCGACAACGCCATCGACGAAGCGCTCGCCGGGCACGCCACCCGCGTCGAAGTGATCCTCAACGCCGACGGTTCGGTGACGGTGCGCGACGACGGCCGCGGCATTCCGGTCGACATTCACAAGGGCGAAGGCATCTCGGCGGCCGAAGTCATCATGACGCAACTGCACGCCGGCGGAAAGTTCGACCAGAACTCCTACAAGGTGTCCGGCGGTCTGCACGGCGTCGGCGTCTCCGTCGTCAACGCGCTGTCGAGCAAGCTGATCCTGCGCGTCTGGCGCAACGACAAGGAGCATTACATCGAATTCGCCCACGGCGAATCCGTCGCGCCGTTGCGCGTGGTCGGCGACGCCAACGGCAAGCGCGGTACAGAGGTGACATTCTACGCCAGCCCCGAAACCTTCACCATGGTGGAATACGATTTCGCCACGCTGGAGCACCGGCTGCGCGAACTCGCCTTCCTCAATTCCGGCGTCAACATCCTGCTCGCGGACATGCGCGGCGCAGTCGAGAAGCGCGAGGAGATGCGCTACGAGGGCGGCGTCGAGGAGTTCGTCAAATATCTCGACCGCAACAAGAAGGCCGTGGTGGCGACGCCGATCATGGTGCGCGCCGACATGAACGGCATCGGCGTCGAGGCCGCGCTATGGTGGAACGACAGCTACCATGAGAACGTGCTGTGCTTCACCAACAATATTCCGCAGCGCGACGGCGGCACGCATCTCGCGGGCTTTCGCGGTGCGCTGACGCGGCAGGTCAACGGCTATGCCGACGCCATGGCCAAGAAGGAAAAGATCGCGCTGACCGGCGACGATTGCCGCGAAGGCCTGACCGCTGTTTTGTCGGTGAAGGTGCCGGACCCGAAGTTCTCGTCGCAGACCAAAGACAAGCTGGTTTCCTCCGAAGTCCGTCCGGTGGTCGAGAACGTCATCAACGAAGCCCTGGCGTCGTGGTTCGAGGAGCACCCGACCGAAGCCAAGATCATCGTCGGCAAGGTGGTGGAAGCCGCCGCCGCGCGTGAAGCCGCGCGAAAAGCGCGCGAACTGACGCGGCGCAAGGGGGCGCTGGATATCGCCTCCCTGCCCGGCAAGCTCGCCGACTGCCAGGAGCGCGATCCGGCGAAATCCGAACTGTTCATCGTCGAGGGTGACTCGGCCGGCGGCAGCGCCAAGCAGGGCCGCAACCGCGAATTCCAGGCGGTGCTGCCGTTGCGCGGCAAAATCCTCAACGTCGAACGCGCGCGCTTCGACAAGATGCTGTCGTCCGAGCAGATCGGCACGCTGATCACCGCGCTCGGCACCGGCATCGGCCGCGACGACTTCGATTTGTCGAAGCTGCGCTATCACAAGATCATCGTGATGACCGACGCCGACGTCGACGGCGCGCATATCCGCACGTTGCTCTTGACGTTCTTCTTCCGGCAGATGCCGCAGATGATCGAAGCCGGCCACCTTTATATCGCGCAGCCGCCGCTCTACAAGGTGACGCGCGGCAAGTCCGAGCAGTACCTCAAGGACGAGCGCGCGCTGGAAGATTACCTGATCGCCACCGGCCTCGACGATTGCAGCTTCCAGACCGCGTCGGGCGATGTCCGCGCCGGCCGAGACCTGCAAGCGCTGGTCGAGGATGCCCGCATCATCCGCAACGTGCTCAACAATCTGCACAGCCGCTACAATCGCGGCGTGGTCGAGCAGGCGGCGATCGCCGGCGTGCTGAACTCGCGCGTCACCAGCGATCCCGCGCAGGCCAACGCGGCCGCGGACTACATCGCGCGGCGGCTCGACGTCTTGGCCGATGAGGTCGAGCGCGGCTGGACCGGCCGCTTCACCGAAGGCGAGGGCTTCCACTTCGAACGCACCATCCGCGGCGTCAAGGACGTCGCCATCATCGACGCCGCGCTGTTGTCGTCCACCGACGCGCGCAAGCTCGATGAATATGCCGAACGCTTGCAGGATACCTATCCGCGTCCCGGCATCATGCGCCGCAAGGATGTCGAGACCACGATCCACGGCCCGGTCGGGCTGTTCGAGGCGGTGACCGATGCCGGCCGCAGGGGCATCGCGATGCAGCGCTACAAGGGCCTCGGCGAGATGAATCCGGAGCAGCTCTGGGAAACCACGCTCGACACCAACGTGCGCTCGCTGTTGCAGGTGAAGATCAAGGAAGTCGACGAAGCCGACGACATCTTCACCAAGCTGATGGGTGACGTGGTCGAGCCGCGCCGAGAGTTCATCCAGGACAATTCGCACAGCGCCAACGTCGACGTGTAAGGCGCTTCATCGTTTCTATGGAAACGAGTCGAATCCGGCACGCTGCACGGATGCGGCGCAGAGCCGGAACACGGCTATTGCAGACTTCGTCATGGCCGGACTTGTTCCGGCCATCCACATCTTTCCTTTCTGCTGGAGCTTCAGTCGAACCGTGGATGCCCGCGACAAGCGCGGGCATGACGAAAGTGCATGTTGACGCGATGCCTTCCTCGTCTCAATCGCGAAGACCTCGGCCCGCGCGATCGGCATAGAGACGAAATTCGCGGCCTTCCTTCAACCACGTCAGCCGCTCCTCGCGCAGCAGCGTGCGGCGCGTCTTGCCGGAATCATCGCGCAAGGTCACTCGCGAGACTTCGTAGCTTTCCGGATGCTTGTTGCGGCTGAGCCGGTCGGCCAGCACCGCGCTCATACCGTTGACAACGGCGCGAACGTCGGCCCCGTCGATAATCTCGATGATCGCGTGAATCCGGTTGCCAAGTTCGGGATCGGGCAATCCCACCACGATGCTCGAATGCACGTCGGGATGCGCCAGCACCGCGGCCTCGATCTCAGCCGGATAGAGATTGGCGCCGCCGCGCAGGATCATGTCGGTGAGGCGATCGCCGAGATAGAGATAGCCGTCTTCATCGAGCCGTCCGACATCGCCGATGGATTCCCACCCGTCGCTGCGCCGCTTCGGATCGGCGCCGATGTAATGATAGGTCGTCCCGACACCATCGATCGGCATGAAATAAACTTCGCCGGTCTCGCCGACCGGCACGTCATTGCCGTCCTCGCCGACGATGCGGATGGCGCAGGCGGTCGGATCGACCTTGCCAACCGAACCTCGATGTTCGAGCCATTCGGTACCGGAAATCACGGTGCGGCCCTGCCGCTCGGTGCCGCCATAAAGTTCGTAGATCTTCTCGGGGCCGAGCCACTCGATCCATTTCTCCTTCAGCCATAGCGGCATCGGCGCGGCCATGTGAAAGACGGTCTTCAGGCTCGATACGTCGTAGCGATTGCGCACCTCCTCCGGCAGCGACCAGATGCGATGCATCATAGTCGGCACGAAGTTGACCCATTCAAGCTTGTAGCGATCGATCAGGCGCAGCGTTTCCTCGGCGTCGAACTTCGCCATGCCGGTGACGCTGCCGCCGGCGAACAGCGCGAAATGCGACACGATGAACGGCGCGTTGTGATAGAGCGGCCCGGGATTGAGCAACGCGGTGCCGGACTCGATCAGCAGCGGCTGTGCGACGGCGGTGTCGGTCACGGCCGGCAGATGATCGAGGATCACTTTCGGACGGCCGGTGGAGCCGCCGCTGGTCATCGCCTTCCAGTAGCGCGCCACCGGACGATCGAGCGGCTCGTCCGACACACCTTCCGGAACGAAATCGCGCGGCACGGAATTCGGCGCATTCCAGTCCGGCTCGCCGCCGACAACGAGCGACGGCTTCAGGATGTCGAGAATCGCGGCGGCCTCGCCGCGCGGCAGCCGATGCGACAGCGAGGTCGGCGTCGCGCCGAGCTTCCACACCGCGAAACTGGTTTCATAGAACGCATTGCTGTTTGGCAGGCCGATGGCGACGAAATCGCCGGCTTTGACGCCACGTTCGGCAAATGCGCGCGCCCGGCGATTGGCATTGCGCTCCAGCATCTCCCACGTCAGCTCGTCGGCACCATGCCGGACCGCGACAGTGTCCTTCGGCTTGCGATCGGCATACCAGCACGGCACCTCGGCCAGCGGAATCAGCATCTGTTGCTCCGTTTCTTGTTGTTCGACCCGTTGCGGATGCGGAGCGATACGCTCGGCCCGCGTGCGATCTTATCGTGTTTTCCCAGAATGAAGATACCGAAGTCAGAACCGGGGCAGCAAGAGCGGCGGCTTGAGATCACGCCACGCCGCGCGGGCTGCCGCCAGCAATTGCTTTTTCTGCTTCGCGTAGCAGGGCGGTTTTCGCGACGACGCGCCCACGCGGCGCAGGCGTTGCAGATCGCGCAGATCGCCGAGCGCCCGCTGCAATCCTTTCGCAGACTTGTGCCGATGGCGCAGCTTCGCGCGGACAGCAGGCGGACAGATATCGCCCAGCGCTTCCAGCGCGTAGCGATAGCGCTTCACCTTGAGGCGAAGACGATGACGTCGCTTGCCACCCATTGCGGCGAGACGATGTCCTTTGCGGATCAGTCGCGCGCGCCACTGCTCGAGTTTCCGCTGGCAGTATGACCTCAGCGATCCGGCCCGCCTGCGCTGCGCGCCACCATCCCGGCGCGTCAGCCATGGCCCGCGCTCCACCCACCGCAATAGCGCCTCCATCAATCTCCGGAAGCGGTTCGACCGCAGACCGGCCACGACACGGCGATGGAGCCTGCCGTGATTGTTGTCGTCATTCGTGGCAACACCCGCCGCCCATTTCCGATATCGCTTGCGCTGCACGAGCGCCGCCATGACATCAGCATCCCGTGCGTCTCCCAGCATGGCGTAGAGCCACGCCAGCTCGGTTTTCAGCTTCGGCCATGTTGCATCGGACGTCATCGGCGCGAAGAATGCGACCGCCGCGCGCAATCGCGAGATGGCGACACGCATCTGGTGAAGCGCCTCGGCATCGCCCGCGATGGTTCCGGGACAGTGGGCGTGCAGGCGCGCGAGGCAATCCCGCGCCATCGCCTGAAACGCTGTCGCGCAATCCATTACGGCGGCAACTCGTTTCGTCCTACCCGGCGGGCGGACTTGCTTCGCCATGCGACCGGCCTGCATCACCTGCACTCGTCTGTTGGCAAACTTGCTGGAAATATAGACAAGTCGTAGCGATGGGGCGAGGTGTCGTGTCGGCGTCTCACGTTGCCGGGCGGCCAAACGACGCCCGTTGCGCACCGCTCCAACTGGTGACGCAGCGGCGCAGATCGATGAAATTTTGATGCAATTGCTCGAGCGCGAAACCGACCATGAAGAACCGCTCGATGACATCGACCGGCAATTCGCGGGTACGTCCCTCGCGGCGTAGCACTGAGATCGCTTCGGCGTAGCCGCGGAGCGCCTGCTCGAAATCGTCGAGCGAGGGCGCCGCGGCCCGCCGCACCAGCGCGGCCTTGCTCCCGCGCAGATACGCCACCGCGGTGAGGCGCACCCCGGTCTGCGCCGCGGCCAGCCGCGATTGCAGATCCTCCGGCAGCCGCACCACGGTGGCGCGGCCGATCATCACGAGATCGTGGCGTAGCCGCAGCAAGGTGCGCAGCAACGGTCCGGTATCCGGCCCGACCGCGAGCCGCGCCACCCGCTCGCGCTCCGCCTCGACCGCGACGCCGTTGAGACCGACCAGCGCCTCGCCGATGCCATCCTGCAAGCGATGCAGCGTTTCGCTGTCGAGGCCATGCGCAAGGCCCTTCAGCAGTTCATCCAGCGCCTCCGCGATCTGATCCAGCATCCGCGCCGCTGCCGCGATGGCGAGGTTGTGCGCGCGCGACGGCAACACCGCGAACGACACCGAAAGCCCGACGAAGGCGCCGACCGCGACCTCGATCACCCGGTCGATCGCCGATTCCAAAGGGCTGCTATGGGTCATCGACGGCAGCAGCAGCACGATGATGGCGGTGACCGGCGCGACGTTGAAGCTGGGATTGATCGCCGCCACCACGGCGAGCGGCGCCACCGCCAGCGCCAGCACCGCGAGCAGCGCCAGTTCGCTCGCATGCGGAAACAGCACCGCGATGACGCCGCCATAGATAGCGCCGCCGATGGTGCCGATCAGATAATCGGTCGTGACCTTGATGGAGCGGCCGACGCTCATCTGCGTCACGATCACGGACGTCAGCACCGCCCACAGCGGCAACGGCAACCGCAAGCCCAGCGCGAACTGCGCCCGGCGCGCCACCAGCCATGCAGACATTCGCGACCATGCCGCCGTCATCCGTAGGCCCTTTCCGCACGACAAACAATCGTGACGCAATCCATGCCGCCGGTCCCGATCCTCCGCCTCATGTCCATGCCAACAAATCGCGATGGCCGCCATTCCTTTTTGTGACGGCCTCGCCCGCTTGAACACCCTTCCCCACCGCACTAACGTGCCACGCTGATCGCGAAGGACCAGACCATGACCGACGAAACCGCAAAGCTCGCCGCCTATGTCGCCAACCTCACCTATGACGCCATTCCGCGCGAGGTGCTGGAACGGGCCAAACATCTGACGCTGGATTTTCTCGGCAGCGCGGTGCGGGCACGGCGCGAAGCGGAATCGACACCATCGCTGCTGGCGATGTTGAAGGCGCTCGGCCTCGATCACGACGGCGACGCAACGGTCGTCGGCGACAGCAAGACCTGGACGCCGGCGGTCGCCGCGCTGCTCAACGGCGCGCTCGGCCATTCGCTCGACTTCGACGACACCCATGCCGATTCCTCGCTGCACCCGAGCGCGCCGGTGGTGCCCGCCGCGTTCGCCGCCGGCGAGATGGTGAATGCCTCGGGCCGCGACGTGCTCACCGCCATCGTCGCCGGCTATGAGGTGTGCTGCCGCCTCGGCAACGCGCTGGATCCGACCTCGCATTACGCACGCGGTTTCCACCCGACCGCGACCGCCGGCACCTACGGCGCCGCGGCGGCGGCGGCGAAGTTGTTCGGCTTGAGCAAGGAGCAGATCATTTCCGCCTTCGGCGTCTCCGGCAGCCAGGCCGCAGGCTCGCTGCAATTCCTCGTCAACGGTTCGTGGAACAAGCGTTACCAAGTTGGCGCCGCCGCGATGAACGGCGTGATCGCCGCGACGCTCGCGCGCGACGGCTTCCTCGGCTCATCCGAATCGGTGGAAGGCAAGCACGGCCTGCTGGTCGGCTACACCGACGACGCCCATCCCGACAAGGCGGTCGCCGATCTCGGCAAGGTCTACGAGACCATGAAGATCGGCGTGAAGCCGTACCCGAGCTGCCGCTACACCCATGCCGCCATCGACGCGCTGCTGGCGATGCGCCGCGCGCACAATCTCACCCCGGACCAGATCAAGCGCGTCGAAATCGGCCTGCACCGCAACGGCATCACGCTGACCGGCGACGCGCCGACCAAGCGGCATCCGACTTCGATCGTCGGCGGCCAGTTCTCGATGTTCTTCACCGGCGCGCTGGCGCTCGATCAGGGCCGCTTCGGCTGGGACGACTATGCGCGGCTCGGCGACAAGGCGATCAACGCGCTGGCCGACAAGATCGACGTGGTGCAGGACGACCGACTCGAAGTCGGCCGCACCCATCCGTTCGGCGCACGCGTCACCGTCACTACTGATGATGGCGTGCACGAAGAGCTTTATCCAGATCCCTCGGGCGAGCCGACCTCGTTTCCGGATTCAGCGGCGATGCGTCAGAAGTTTCTGACGCTGGCGCGCCCGGTGCTCGATGGCCAGGCGGATAAATTCGCAGACGCCATCCTGTCGCTGGAAACCTACGACCGCGCCGCAAGCGCGATCCAGCTCGGCCGCGCCTGATGGCGCTTTCTGCCGAGCCGCCTCTAGCGGATGTTTAGACGGAACCGTCATTGCCGGGCTTGACCCGGCAATCCATCGTCTTGAAGAAGATAAATGCGCGGATCAAGTCCGCGCATGACAACGGATGATTCCAGTAATAGCCGACAGTCTCTAAAACCTACGACACGCCGTCGACGATGACGACATCGCCGTCCGCGATTTGCTGACGGATGCGGATCGCCGCCTGATATTCAGGACTGTTGTAACAGGCCAGCGCGGTGGCGCGATCGGCGAATTCGATGACGACGTTGCGATTGCGGTTGTTGCCTTCCAGCGCGTCAAATGCGCCGCCGCGCACCAGAAATTTCGCGCCGAACCGCTCGAAGGCCGGCCGCGCCGTTTCGACATACTCCGGATAACGATCGGGCTCGCGAACCGAGACGCGGGCAATCCAATAGGCTTTCGGCATGGTGTCCTCCCTGTGACCGAATGCTTGTATCATGGCGTCGCTCCGGACACATTTGACTTTCGCGCGGCAGCTTCCGCCTCTTTCATGCAAGCAGCCAGCGGAAAGCGCGGCGCAGTTCGTTCGCGCCATCGCGTGGATACCAGCGGCCATGCGCGAGGATTACGCGTTCCGGATTCCAGCCCATCATGGTTTCGACCGCCGCTCTCAACGCGGCGCGATCCTTGAACGTCGCTCGCATGTCGCGCGGCATCGAACCATCGGGATCGCGGACGCCGCCGAGCCGCGTCAACACACGCATCCACCATGACGGCAGCTTGTCGGCTTCGAAATTCTCGATGAGGTCTGTCAGGATCAGCGTCCGGCTCGAGCGATGGAAGAAGACAACTTCCGTCATGTAACGTCCGGCAACCGGCAACGTCGCGATCGCATCGTCCCACGGAAAGCCTTGAGCCCGATCAAGCGTCACACAATCGAAATCGATCCGGCTGCCAGCCTGCTCGCGCACGCGCGGCGCAAGATAAACCACGGCATCGGGGAACGCTTTGTGCCAGTCAGGAATCCACCAATAATGGATGCGATTGGGGCTGATGATCCAGCGCAGCGCGCCGAGCGCCGCGATCTGCGCCTTCAACGCATCCGTCAATGGCGTCGGCGAATGGATGAAAAGTCCGCCCGCCAGGCGAACGATGGTCATTCGCGTCGAAAACGGCATTCTCAGCAATGGCGGACCGAAGCGAATCAGCGGTCCGTCGACAATCCAGACATCGTTTGCGACCGGCTTCAAAGTGTTGAGCGGCGGATATGTAGCATCGGTCATGTCGCCGCTCCTCGCTCAGCCGCGCGGACACGCCTCCGTGACATGCGCAACCCTTTGCCTTGAAACACCTTCGATCGGGCAGGATAATGACGACCCATGTCCGGAAGCAGCGAGGGTGACCCATGAGCTGGATGCCGTCCAACGATCCGATCCTCGGCGATCCGCAAACCTGCGACGCGCTCGATCTCGTCATCGTGCCGCGCACCCGCGACCTCGGCGACGGTTTTGCCGTGCGCCGCGCGCTGCCGCACGGCAAGCGGCAAATGGTCGGGCCTTTCATCTTCTTCGATCACTTCGGGCCGGTGCAGTTCGTCTCCGGCCACGGCATGGACGTGCGGCCGCATCCGCATATCGGCCTCGCCACCGTCACCTACCTGTTCGACGGCTCGATCATGCATCGCGACAGCGAGGGCAACGTGCAGGAGATCCAGCCCGGCGCCATGAATCTGATGACCGCCGGGCGCGGCATCGCGCATTCCGAGCGCACACCGGACGTGCAGCGCGCCAACGGCCAGAAGATGCTCGGCCTGCAAAGTTGGATCGCGCTGCCGAAAGACCGCGAGGAGATCGCGCCGACCTTCCAGCACTACGGCGCGGACAGCCTGCCGAGCGTGAAAGATACCGGCTTCACCGCGCGCGTCATCGCCGGCAATTCGTTCGGCGTGGCCTCGAAGGTCGACATGGTGTCGCCGTGGTTTTACGTCGAGGTCTCGCTCGACGAAGGCAAGAGCGTGCCCCTCGACGCCGACCATGAGGAACGCGCGATCTACATCGTCGATGGCGAGATCGAGATCGCCGGCGACCGCTACGAGGGGCCGCGCATGCTGATCTTCCGCCCCGGCGACCGCATCACCGTGCGCGCCACGCGGCCCTCGCGGATGATGTTCCTCGGCGGCACCGCGCTGGAAGGCCCACGCTACGTCTGGTGGAATTTCGTGTCTTCCAGCAAGGAGCGGATCGAGCAGGCCAAGGAGGACTGGAAGAGCGGACGCTTCGAGGCGGTGCCGGACGAGACCGAATTCATCCCGCTGCCGGAACGATAAGACTTTGCAGGCGGCCCGGCCCGGCGTATCACCGGGCTTTCCGTCCTGCCTGGAAGTGACCCGCCATGACCACGATGCTCGCCAGCGACCTGCCCCTGCCACGGCTCGGACGCGGCAAGGTGCGCGATATCTATGACGCCGGCGACGATCGCGTACTGCTGGTGACCACCGACCGCATCAGCGCCTTCGACGTGGTGATGGGCGAAACCATTCCGATGAAGGGCGCGGTGCTGACCCAGACCAGCGCATTCTGGTTCCGCCAGCTTGGCGGCACCGTGCCGCATCATATGATCAGCGCCGATGCCGACGAGATCATCGCGCAGGTTCCGGCGTTGCGCGACCACCGCGACGCGCTCAAAGGCCGCGCGATGCTGTGCAAGCGCACCACCGTATTCCCGATCGAATGCGTGATTCGCGGCTATCTCTCCGGCTCAGCCTGGAAGGAATACGCGCAATCCGGCACGCTGGCGGGCGAGAAGCTGCCGGCGGGACTGATCGAGAGCGTCAAACTGGAGCCCGCGATCTTCAGCCCGGCGACCAAGGCCGAAACCGGCCACGACGAGAACATCACCATCGCGCGGATGCGCGAGATCATCGGCGCGGACGCCGCCACCGCGCTGGAGACCATGACGCGCGCGGTCTATGCCAAGGGCGAAGCCATCGCCCGTGAACGCGGCATCATCATTGCCGACACCAAGTTCGAATTCGGCCGCGACAAAGCTGGCAACATCATCCTGATCGACGAGGTGATGACGCCGGACAGTTCACGCTTCTGGGCGGTAGATGCCTACGAGCCGGGCCGCGCGCAGGCGAGCTTCGACAAGCAGCCGCTGCGCGACTATCTCGACACCGAGCGCCGCGCCGGCCGCTGGAACGGCGAAGCCCCGCCACCGCCGTTGCCGGCCTCGGTGGTCGACGCCACCAGCAAGCGCTACCTCGATGCCTATCGGCGATTGACGGGAAGCGAATTGAAGGTGGGGTAAGCGAGCAACCTACGCCTCTCGCTCATTTACTCGCGGTCCTCTCCGCTACTCGCAATCCTCCCCACACGTCATGGCCGGGCTTGACCCGGCCATCCATGTCTTCCTTACTAGATGCGCATCAAGACGTGGATGCCCGTGACATAGGCGAGCGAAGCGACGCCGTTCTTTGAACGGCTATGCACGGGCATGACGACCGATAGGTTCTGCCAGATGAACCGGACGCAGAGAGGAATCCCCATGACCGATGACAATGCTGTTCTCGTCGAGCGCGACGGCCCCGTCACCATCATCTCGATCAACCGTCCCGAACGCCGCAATGCTGTCGACGGCCGCACCGCGCGAATCCTCTACGATACCTTCCTTGCATTCGACGCCGACGACAGCGCGTCCGTCGCGGTGTTCACCGGCGTCGGCGGCCATTTCTGCGCGGGCGCGGACCTCAAAGCCGTCGCGGCCGGCGACATCGAGAAGCGGCGCGAGGTCGGCGGTCACAATACCATCGCGCCGATGGGGCCGAGCCGGCTGCGGCTGTCGAAGCCGGTGATCGGCGCGATCGAAGGCTTCGCCGTCGCGGGCGGTCTCGAACTTTCGCTCTTGTGCGACATGCGCGTGGCCGGCGAAGGCGCGACCTTCGGCGTGTTTTGCCGCCGCTTCGGCGTGCCGCTGATCGATCTTGGCACCATCCGCCTGCCGCGCCTGATCGGCCATTCGCGCGCCATGGATCTGATCCTGACCGGCCGTCCGGTCGCGGCCAGCGAGGCTCTGAGCATGGGGCTCGCCAATCGCGTGGTGCCGAACGGCACGGCGCGCGCCGAGGCGGTCGCGCTCGCCAAGCAGATCGCGCAGTTCCCGCAGACCTGCATGCGCGCGGACCGCATGTCGGCGCTCAAGCAGTGGGACATCGCCGACGAGGAAGAAGCCATCGCCAACGAAATGCGCGGCGGGCTCGAGGTGATCAATTCCGGCGAGACGCTGGCGGGCGCGACGCGTTTCGCTTCGGGCATCGGCCGGCACGGCCAGTTTGGCGGAAAATAAAGCGTAGCAGGACGGGAAACATCATCCTGAGGCGCTCGCGGATTCAGCTGCGAACGCGCCGACCGCGACCGGCCGGTCCCGCGGCCTGCTGCTGACGCGCCGCCGCTTCCTGCGGCGCCGCCTGCCTAACTTCCCCCCAAAAGGGGGAAACCTGCCTCCTGCCGCAATGCAACGCGCACCTATCACTTTGGCCTTACTTGCCCGGCGGGCAGTCCGGAGGGAAACTCAGCGGCATAAAAATCCGCAGGGAGGTAAGCATGCAGAGCAAGGCTCAGATCGACCAGGCGTTGCGGCAGATGAGCGACGCCAAGGACATCCCTGGCGTGGTCGCCATCGCAGCGACGGGGAAGGACACCATTTATCAAGGCGCGTTCGGCAAGCGCGACCTCGGCACCGGCGTCGACATGACGCCCGACAGCGTGTTCTGGATCGCCTCCATGACCAAGGCCATCACTTCGGCCGGCGCTATGCAACTGGTCGAGCAAGGCAAGCTGTCGCTCTACGATCCGATCGGCAAGGTGCTGCCCGATCTCGCCGCGCCGCAGGTGCTGGAAGGTTTTGACGCCGACGGCAATCCAAGGCTGCGCGCGGCGACCAAGCCGATCACGCTGCGTCATCTCATGACCCACACCGCCGGCTTCTGCTACGACATGTGGAACGGCGACATGGTGAAGTATCTGGAGAAGACCGGCACGCCCGGCATCACCTCGTGCCAGAACGCCGCGCTGAAAACACCGATCATGACCGATCCCGGCACTCGCTGGGAATACGGCACCAATATCGATTTCGTCGGCAAGGCGGTGGAAGCGGTGAGCGGCAGGCCGCTCGGCGATTATCTGCGCGAGAACATGTTCAAGCCGCTCGGCATGAACGACACTGCGTTCAAGATCACCGATGCGATGCGCCAACGGCTGGTGGGGATGCATGCGCGCGGACCCGACGGCGCGTTGCAACCGATCCCATTCGAACTGGAGCAGAATCCGGAATTCGAAATGGGCGGCGGCGGGCTCTACGGCACGGCGGCTGACTACCTCAAGTTCACCCGGATGATCCTCAACAAGGGGCGCGGTAACGGCGCTCAGGTGCTGAAGCCGGAAACCATCGCGATGATGGGGCAGAACCACATCGGCGATCTGTCGATGGGCAAGATGACATCGGCTGTCGCCTTCGCAACCAACGACGTCGATCTCTATCCCGGCATGGTGAAGAAGTGGGGCCTGAGCTTCATGATCAACACCGCGCTTACACCGGAAGGCCGCAGCCCCGGCAGTCTCGCCTGGGCGGGCCTCGCCAACACCTATTACTGGATCGATCCGGCGCGCGATATCACTGGCGTGATTCTGATGCAGGTACTGCCGTTCGCCGATCCGAAGTGCCTTGCCGCGTTCGCGGCGTTCGAATCCGGCGTCTATGCCGGCCTCGACGCGCAGCGCGCGGCGTAAGATCAACACCGTTACCCGGCAGACTTCGAGTCTGCCGAGCGCTAACCGTCATTGCGAGCACTCGGATCGGCGCTCCGCGTTGTCCGAGCACAGACTCCGCGAAGCAATCCAGAAAGCCACGAAGCAAGAACTGGATTGCTTCGTCGCTTCGCTCCTCGCAATGACGCAGATATGAGAGGAACACGTTGTGACCCATTCCTTCGACAGCTACGTCTGCGGCACCTCGGATGCGCCGCTGCTCGGCGAAACCATTGGCACGGCATTGGAGCGCGCGGTGGCCCGATGGGGCGACCGCGAGGCGCTCGTATCCCCGAGTCACAACGTGCGCTGGACCTGGCGCGAATTCGCGGCGCGCGTCGACGATCTTGCGGCTGGCTTTCTCGCGCTCGGACTCGAGCCCGGCGCACGCATCGGCATCTGGTCGCTGAACCGGCCGGAATGGACGCTGACGCAATTCGCCGCCGCCCGCGCCGGCCTGATCCTCGTCACCATCAATCCGGCCTATCGGCTCAGCGAACTGGAATTCGCGCTCGGCAAGGTCGGCTGTTCCGCGCTGGTCACCGCCACCGAATTCAAGACCAGCAAATACATGGAGATGCTCAACACGCTGCTGCCGGAACTGGCGCGCGCGGAGCCGGGCAACCTGCAATCGAAACGGCTGCCGCATTTGCGCGCGGTCATTCAGGTCGGCGGGCCGAAGGCATCCGGCACCCTCGCCTTCGAGGACGTGCCGAAGATGGGCGGACCGCGCCATCGCGAACAGATCGCGGCGCTGAGCAAGACGTTGCAGTTCGACGATCCGGTCAACATCCAGTTCACCAGCGGCACCACCGGCTCGCCCAAGGGCGTGACGCTGACGCATCACAACATTCTCAACAACGGCTACTTCGTCGGCCGCGCGATGCGCCTCACCGAACAGGATCGCATCTGCATTCCGGTGCCGCTCTATCATTGCTTCGGCATGGTGATGGGCAATCTCGCCTCGGTGACGCTCGGTGCCGCCATGGTCTATCCGGGCGAGGGGTTCGATCCGCTGGCAACGCTGCAAACCGTGGCGGCAGAGAAATGCACGACGCTCTATGGGGTGCCGACGATGTTCATCGCCGAACTCGATCATCCCGATTTCAAAAAGTTCGATCTCTCATCGCTGCGCACCGGCATCATGGCGGGCGCGCCCTGCCCGATCGAGGTGATGCGCCGCGTCAACGACGAGATGAACATGCGCGAGGTGACCATCGCCTACGGCATGACCGAAACCAGCCCGGTGAGTTTCCAAAGCTCCACCGACGATCCGCTGGAACGCCGCGTCTCCACCGTCGGCCGCATCCATCCGCATGTCGAGGTCAAGGTGGTCGATCTCGAAGGCCGCGTGGTGCCGCGCGGCGAACGCGGCGAACTGTGCACGCGCGGCTACAGCATCATGCTCGGCTATTGGGACGAGGCGGCGAAGACCGCCGAGGTGCTCGACAAGGCCGGCTGGATGCACACCGGCGATCTCGCCGTGATCGACGACGAGGGTTACTGCAACATCGTCGGCCGCATCAAGGACATGGTGATCCGCGGCGGCGAGAATCTTTATCCGCGCGAGATCGAGGAATTCCTCTACCGCCATCCGAAGATTCAGGACGTGCAGATCTTCGGCGTCGCCGATCAACGCTACGGCGAGGAATTGTGCGCATGGATTCGCGTGCGTGCCGGCGAGACCTTGACCGAGGCCGAGGTGCGCGCGTTCTGCGAAGGCCAGATCGCGCACAACAAGGTCCCGCGCTACGTCGAGTTCGTCGAGGAATTCCCGATGACGGTGACGGGGAAGATTCAAAAGTTCGTCATGCGCGATGCCGTCGAGAAGCGGCTGGGCCTGAAGGCTGCGAAGACGGCGTGAGGGCTGCGACTACAGTATGCCGATCCCCTCTCCCGCTTGCGGGGGAGGGTTAGGGAGGCGGCAACTGATTTCATTGCACCGAACAAAGAGCCCCCTCTCCACCTCTCCCCCGCAGGCGGGGGAGAGAGCAGGCTGTCTTTGCCGCAAAGCTCGTCCCCTCTTAACTCGTCATGGCCGGGCTTGACGGCGATTTACACCGGCAACCCGTGCTGCTGCGCAAGCTCCTTCAACGACACCTGCGGCCGCGCGCCGATGTGTTGAATCACTTCGGCGGCGGCGAGTGCACCGAGACGGCCGGCATCGGCGTGGCTTGCGCCGCGCACCAGCCCAAACAGGAATCCGGCCGCGAACAAATCGCCCGCCCCGGTGGTATCCACCAATTCGTTGATCGGATGCGCCGGCACCGGCGTCGTGTCGCCGTTCTCGATCACGACGCAGCCCTTCTCGCTGCGCGTCACCACCGCGAGCCCGACATCCTTGCGCAATGCCCCGAGGCCGGTATCGAAATCGGCGGTTTGATACAGCGAGTGCAGTTCGCTCTCGTTGGCGAACACGATGTCCACCACCTTGCGGCGCATCAGGTCGAGAAACTCATCGCGATAGCGATCGACGCAGAACGAATCCGACAAGGTCAGCGCCACCTTGCGGCCGGCGCCGTGCGCGATCTCCGACGCCTTGAGAAACGCTTCCTTCGCTTTCTGCGGATCCCACAGATAGCCTTCGAGATAGACGATGCTGGACGCCGCGATCTGCGCCGGATCGATGTCCTTCGGCGTCAGGTTCTGCGCCGCGCCGAGATAGGTGTTCATGGTGCGCTCGCCGTCCGGCGTCACCAGGATGTAGGAGCAGCCGGTGGCGGGACCGTCGGCGGCCGCTGGCGTATCGAACGCAACCTTGGCGGCGCGGATGTCATGGCTATAGAGCTTGCCGACTTCGTCGCTCTTCACCTTGCCGACGTAGGCCGCCCGCGCGCCGAACCCCGCGACGCCGACGATGGTGTTGGCCGCCGAGCCGCCGGACATCGTCGTCGCCGGCCCCATCGCATCGTAGATCGTTTTCGCGCGCGCCTCGTCGATCAGCGCCATCGACCCCTTGGTCATCTGCTGCGCGGCGAGAAAGGTCTCGTCGGTGCGCACCAGCACGTCGAAGATGGCATTGCCGATTCCGAGAACGTCATAGGTCGCTGAGGTCATCGTCAAAAAATCCGGTTGCGGCGATTGCGGTTGGCGGGAAAATCCGATCAAACTCGGTTGCGGCCTAACACGTTCCGCCACGCGCCAGCAAGCGCCCAACCCGACAATCGAGCCGCGCGGCCCGCCGATGATCCGCCACATCTTCACCGTTTCCACGGGCACGCTGGCCTCCCGCCTGCTGGGGTTCGCGCGCGACGCCTTGACGGCGGCGCTGCTCGGCGCGGGACCGGTGGCCGACGCCTTCCTGGCGGCGTTCCAGTTGATCCATGTCGCGCGGCGGCTGCTCACCGAAGGCGCGCTGAATGCCGCGCTGGTGCCGGCCTATTGGCGCGTGCATGACCGCGATGGCGTTATAGCAGCAGCGGCATTCGCCGGCCGCGTGCTCGGCACCGTCAGCCTCGCGGTGTTCGTCGCCGCCGCGCTGATCGGCTTGCTGATGCCGTTGGTGATCGCCGCGCTGGCGCCGGGCTTCGTCGGCCAGCCGGCCTTTCTGCTGGCGATCGGCGATGCCCGCCTGATGCTGCCTTATCTCGCTTTCGCCGGACCGGTGACGGTGATGATGGCGCTGCTCAACGCGCAGCATCGTTTTGCGCTGACCGCGTTCTCGCCGCTGCTGTTCAACATCGCGCTGATCGCCGCCATCGCCGCACTGCTGATATTTCCGCGCGAGCCCACTGTTGCGGCGCTCCTGATGTCCGCCACCGTCGGCTTCGCCGGCCTGTTGCAACTCACGATGCTGGTCACGCGCGGCGGCGGTATCGCCACGCCGATCCGCATCAGCTTTGACCGCGAGATGCGCGGCTTCCTCGGTAGCGCCATTCCCGGCATGATCGCCAGCGCATCGCCGCAACTGATGATCGTCGGCGCGGCCGCGGTCGCCTCCGCCGCGCCCGCCGCGATCTCGTGGCTCTATTTCGCCAACCGCCTGATCGAACTGCCGCTCGGCATTGTCGGCGTCGCCATGGGCACAGTGCTGGTGCCGGAATTGACGCGCGCCGCGCGCGACAACGATGCGGCTTTCGCGCAAGCCGCATCGCGCGGACTTGAACTCGCCATCGGCCTCGCATTGCCGGCGACATTCGGGCTGATGCTGCTGAGCGAACCCATCGTGCGGCTGCTGTTCGAGCATGGCGCCTTCACCGCAGCCGATACAAGCGCCACCGCGCTGGCTCTGGCATGGCTCGCGCTCGGCCTGCCCGCGCATGTGCTGACCAAGGCGCTGGCGCCCGCGTTCTTCGCGCGCGGCGACACCAGGACGCCGATGCTGGCGGCACTCGCCGCGCTGGCCGTGACCGTCGCGGCGGCGCTAGCGCTCGACCGTTCTTACGGCGCTGCGGGAATAGCCGCCGCCATCGCGCTCGGTGCGTGGGCCGGCGCGCTGCTGCTGGCGATCTGCGCTACGATTCGATTTGGCCTCACGCTCGATCCGGCGACGCGTGCGCGGCTCTGGCGAATCGTGCTCGCGGCGCTCGCGATGGGCGGACTGCTCTGGCTTGCCACGCACGGCCTCGCCGCATGGCTCGACGGCGGATATCGCTTGATCGTCGCTGTCGTACTGGCCGGCCTGATCGTAATCAGCATTGCCGTCTATGCGGCAAGTCTTTCAATGCTCGGCGTGGTGCGTCCACGCGACGCGATCCGGGCCCTGCGAAAGCCCGACTTGCGCGGCTGAGGCCGTCGTGGCAAGCAACGCCCCGCAACAAGGCCGGCATCCAACCCCGGCCTTCAGAGGACCTTGAAACCATGACCACTCAGCGCGTTTTCTCCGGCGTTCAGCCCACCGGCAATCTGCATCTCGGCAATTACCTCGGCGCCATCGTCAATTTCGTCAAACTGCAATCGACCTACGAATGCATCTATTGCGTGGTCGACATGCACGCCATCACGGTGCCGATCTCGGTATGGGGCGGCCCGGATGAGTTGCGCCGCTGCACGCGCGAGGTGACCGCTGCTTTCATCGCCTCCGGCATCGATCCGAAGAAGAACATCATCTTCAACCAGAGCCAGGTGGCGGGACACGCCGAACTGACCTGGGTGTTCAACTGCGTGGCGCGGCTCGGCTGGCTGAACCGCATGACCCAGTTCAAGGAGAAAGCCGGCAAGGATCGCGAGAACGCCTCGGTCGGCCTGTACGATTATCCGGTGCTGATGGCCTCCGACATCCTGCTCTATCGCGCGACGCATGTGCCGGTCGGCGAGGACCAGAAGCAGCATCTCGAGTTGGCGCGCGACATCGCGCAGAAATTCAACAACGACTTCTCTGAATCGATCGCCGCCAACAAGCAGCCGGCGACCTATTTCCCGCTGCCCGAGCCCGTGATCACAGGTCCGGCGACGCGAGTGATGAGCCTGCGTGACGGCTCGAAGAAGATGTCGAAGTCCGATGCCTCGGATTACTCGCGCATCAACCTGTCCGACGATGCCGACGCCATCGCGCAGAAGATCCGCAAGGCCAAGACCGATCCCGAGCCGCTGCCGAGCGAGGAGAAAGGACTGGAAACGCGCCCCGAAGCCGACAATCTGGTCGGCATCTTCGCCGCGCTGTCGGGAAGGCCGAAAGCGGATGTGCTGCGTGAGTTCGGCGGCGCGCAATTCTCCGGCTTCAAATCGAATCTGGTGGATCTCGCGGTTTCGAAGCTCAGCCCGATCACCACGGAGATGAAGCGGCTGTCGCAGGACCATGCCTATGTCGACAGCGTCCTGATCGACGGCGCGGAGCGCGCCAACGTGATCGCCGAGCAAACCATCAGGGATGTGAAGGACATCGTCGGCTTCATCCGCCGCAAATAATCCGGCGCGGTTCCGCATCGTCGTTCTGCCACAATTCGCGCGGCTGGAGCATGATCCCGAAAAGTGGGAACCGGTTTTCGGAACAAGATCATGCTCCAAAAATAAAGGATAGGTCTGATTCAACGCAGTTGGATCAGACCCCAATCCGTTTGCGCGACACGCTTGTCGAATGCGCCCGCACCGTGGCAGCATGGTCGGGTTTTGCGCCGCCGTGTGGCGTGAAGATGGTTTTGGAGGGGCATCGCGTCCGCCCATCGGTCGTCGATCGATCCGGACGATGGCTCGAGCATCGGGACATGCATGAGCACACAACGACGAAGTTACGAACAGGGTCACAAGCCGAAATGTCTGGTGATCGTTGACGACAGCGCGGAGTGGGATCGCGCGGTGTATTACGCCAGCCGCTGGGCGGTGCGGGTCGGCGGCGGCGTGGTGATGCTCCGCGTCATCGACACCGAGGATCACAACCAGCAATGGCTCGGCGTCGCCGACATCATGAAGGCGGAAGCCGAGGAGATCGCCAACGCCGCGCTCGACCGCGCCGCCGGCCGCGCCAACGGCATCGCCGCCATCACCCCGGAACGGGTGATCCGCGAGGGGCTTCCCAACGCGCAGATTCTCGACGTGATCGACAAGGACGTCGACATCTCGATGCTGGTGCTGGCGGCGGGCAGCGGCCCGGAAGGACCGGGTCCGATCATCACCGCGCTGGCCAAGACAGTCGGCACGTTCCCGATTCCCGTCACCATCGTACCGGGCACCCTGTCCGACAAGGATATCGACGCGCTCTCGTAAGGGTTTGATGCGGCTGGGAAATCACGCCGCTGATGCTTGATCGTGCGTTTGCCGCGCCTATTTGTTACACTGGAGCATGATCCCGAAAAGCATGTCCTCGGGCTTGACCCGAGGGTGGAAGCCGGTTTTCGGACAAGATCATGCTCCAACAATGTATAATAGACCATCCGCCGGGCCTTGAACCCGGCAGCGATCGGAGAAAATCATGTTCATCCAGACCGAAGCCACCCCTAATCCCGCGACGCTGAAATTCCTGCCCGGCCGCGCCGTGCTGGCCAGCGGCACCATGGAATTCAACGACCGCGAGGCCGCCGCGCGTTCGCCCTTGGCGGAACGGCTGTTCAACGTGCCGGGCGTCACCGGCGTGTTCTACGGCTCCGATTTCGTCACCGTCACCAAGGACGACAGCGACTGGCAGCACCTCAAGCCGGCGATCCTCGGCGCCATCATGGAGCACTACATGTCCGGCGGCCCGCTGATGGCCGACGGCAGCATCGACGGCGAAGACACCGACAGCGCCGACGAGTTCTTCAACGAGGCCGACGCCGAGACGGTCGAGATCATCAAGGACCTGATCGAGACGCGGGTGCGGCCGGCGGTTGCCAACGATGGCGGCGACATCACCTTCCGCGGCTTCAAGGACGGCATCGTCTATCTCAACATGAAGGGCGCATGCTCGGGCTGTCCGTCCTCCACCGCGACGCTGAAGCACGGCATCCAGAACCTGCTCAGGCACTTCGTGCCGGAAGTCACCGAAGTCGAAGCGGTGCAATGAAGTGAATAGGGAGTAGCGAATAGGAGAAGAAGCCAGAGACGCGTGGGCGCGGCGCGCCCTATCATGCTAGTCTATTTGCTATTCGCTGCTTACTATTCGCTCATTCCATGCTGATCCTCGCCATCGATACCGCGCTCGACGCCTGCTCCGCGGCCATTCTCGACACGCAGTCGGCGCGGCTGATCGCCCATGAATCGCAGCCGATGCAGCGCGGTCACGCCGAGGCGCTGATGCCGCTGATCGCGCGCGTGATGAAGCACGCGGCGATGGCCTTCGCAGCGCTCGACCGCATCGCGGTGACCACCGGCCCCGGCAGCTTCACCGGATTGCGCGTCGGCCTCTCCGCGGCGCGCGGCATCGCGCTGGCCGCCGACAAACCGATCGTCGGGCTGACAACGCTGACCGCCTTCGCCGCCCCCTATGTCAGCGAGAGCGGCGAGCATCCGATCATGTCGGTAATCGATGCGCGCCACGACCATGTCTATCTTCAGGTCGCCAGCGGCAACGGCCACACCTTGGTCCGCCCCGACGTGGTGCCGATCGACGCCGCGCTGGAGGCCGCGCGATTCGGGCCGCCGATCCTGGTCGGCAACGCCGCGCAGCTCGTCGCCGCGCGCTGGCCGAGCGACGCGCCGCCGCCTGCGATGGTCGAGCCGCGACCCGCACCGGATATCGGCTGGGTGGCCTGGCTCGGCGCCGCCGTCAGCCCGGAGAACGCGCCGGCACGGCCCTATTACCTTCGCGCGCCGGACGCCAAGCCCCCCGCCGGGCTGCAACCCGCCACCACATGAAAAACCCCATCGCCGCGTGGTTGACCCCGGACACGCCGGTGGTGGAACCCGCCACCGGGCGCGACCTCGCCGCGCTGGCGCAACTGCACGGGGCCTCGTTCCATCGCGGCTGGGGCGAAGGCGAATTCGATGCGATGCTGCGGGAGCCCAATACCTTGGTGCACCGGCTGCGGCGCGGCGGCAAGGTGATCGGCTTTGCGGTCTCCCGGATGGCGGCGGACGAGGCGGAAATTCTCTCGATCGCGGTGGCGGCAAAAGAGCGCGGCCGGGGCCTGTCGCACGGCCTGCTCGCCACCCATCTCGGACATTTGGCCGGGCGCGGCGTCCGCACCGTGTTCCTCGAAGTCGAGGAAAACAATCAGCCGGCGACGCGGCTCTATGCCAAGGCCGGTTTCGCCGTGGTCGGCCGCCGCGAGCGCTACTATCGCGAGGCCGGTGGCGAGGAACGAAACGCCCTGGTGATGCGTCGCGACTTGTCGTAGCCGCCTTGCGGTGGCAAGACAGCATCCTCGTGGAGCATGAGGACCATGACCGCTTTGAAATCCGCCCCGACATCGAAATCGGCCAACATCGAGGCGCGCTGCGCCGCCACCGGGATGCGCATGACCGAACAGCGCCGCGTCATCGCGCGCGTGCTGGCGGAGGCGGTCGACCATCCCGACGTCGAGGAACTGTATCGGCGTTGCGCGGCGGTCGATGACAAGATTTCGATCTCGACGGTGTATCGCACTGTAAAACTGTTCGAGGATGCCGGCATCATCGAGCGCCACGATTTCCGCGAGGGTCGCGCGCGCTATGAGACCATGCGCGACAGCCACCACGATCACCTGATCAATTTGCGCGACGGCACCGTGGTCGAATTTACCTCCGAGGAAATCGAGGTCCTGCAAAAGGAAATCGCCCGCAAGCTCGGCTACACGCTGGTCGATCACCGGCTCGAACTCTATTGCGTGCCGATCGACGAGAAGAAGGGCTGAACTGATTGCGATAAAACCGTCATCCTGAGGCGCGCGCCGCGCAGCGGCGAGCCTCGAAGGTTGACAACGTATGCGAGACCACCCTTCGAGGGCCGCGCAGACGCGGCCACCTCAGGGTGACGACAGAAAGCTCTTCTTGCCCTTCGACCTCATCATCTTCGATTGCGACGGCGTGCTGGTGGACAGCGAGGTGATCTCCTGCCGCGTTCATGCCGAGGTGCTGACGCGGCACGGCTATCCGATCACCGCCGAGCAAGTATTCGCGCGCTTTCTCGGCCGCTCGGCGCTGGCCGCCAGCCGCGAGGTCGAAGCCGAACTCGGCCGCGCGCTGCCGGATGATTTCGACGCGCAACTCAAGGCGGCGCTGTTCGACGAATTCACGGTGGCGCTGCAAGCGGTGCCGCATGTCGCCGAGGCGCTCGCCGCCATCGCCACGCCGGTCTGCGTCGCCTCCAGCGGCACGCCGGACAAGATCCGCACCAGCCTGACCCACACCGGCCTGCTGCCGCATCTTGCGCCGCACATCTTCTCGGCCGCGCAAGTCGCGCACGGCAAGCCGGCGCCCGACCTGTTCCTGTTCGCCGCAGCACAGATGAGCGCCGAGCCGAGCCGCTGTCTGGTGATCGAGGACAGCGTCCCGGGCATCACCGCCGCGCGGGCGGCGGGCATGACCGCGTTCGGCTTTTCCGGCGGCAGCCATTGCCGGGCCGGCCACGCCGAAACCCTGATCGCGGCCGGCGCCAAGGCCAGTTTCGACGACATGCGCCAACTGCCTGAAATGATCCGGAAATTCGCCCCGGCCCCGCTGCCCGCGCGCTAGAACCAATTGGCGAGGCTGGGCTTTTTTGCCGCTTGCGCTGGATTTTCCGCGCCCGAGCCTATAATTGAGCAGCGCGCGCCGGGCGCGCATTTATCCCCGATCACGCAAGGTTCCATGTCCTCGCCGCGCAAGCTGCACATCAAGTCATATGGCTGTCAGATGAATGTCTACGATGCGCAACGCATGGTGGACACGCTCGCGCCCGAAGGATTCGTTGAGACCGAAAGCGTCGGCGACGCCGATCTGGTGATCCTCAACACCTGTCACATCCGCGAGAAGGCCTCCGAAAAGGTTTATTCCGAACTCGGCCGGCTGCGCGTCGCCCGCGAGGAAGCTGCAAACCACGGCCGCGACATGAATATCGTCGTCGCCGGTTGCGTGGCGCAGGCGGAGGGCGAGGAGATCATCCGCCGCGCGCCGGTGGTGGATGTGGTGGTTGGCCCGCAGAGCTATCACAACCTGCCGCAACTCTTGGCGCGCGCCCGCAACGAAGGCCGCGCCATCGACACCGAATTTCCGATCGAGGACAAGTTCGCGGCTCTGCCGCAGCCGAAGCCGCAGATGATCCGCGCGCGCGGCGTCTCCGCGTTCGTCACGGTGCAGGAAGGCTGCGACAAGTTCTGCACCTTCTGCGTGGTGCCCTACACGCGCGGCGCGGAAGTCTCGCGGCCGGTGGCGCGCATTCTCGACGACGTGCAGCGACTCACTGAGAACGGCGTGCGCGAGATCACGCTGATCGGCCAGAACGTCAACGCCTATCACGGCGACGGCCCCGACGGGCAGACCTGGTCGCTCGGCAAGCTGCTCTATCGGCTCGCCGAAATTCCCGGCATCGCGCGCCTTCGCTATTCCACCAGCCATCCACGCGATGTCGACGACGAATTGCTCGCGGCGCATCGCGACTTGCCGGAACTAATGCCGTTCGTCCACCTGCCGGTGCAGTCGGGCTCCGACCGGATTCTCGCGGCGATGAACCGCAAGCACACCGCCGACGATTACCATCGCGTGATCGAGCGATTCCGCATCGCGCACCAAGACATTGCTTTTTCATCCGATTTCATCGTCGGCTTCCCCGGCGAGACTGAGGAAGATTTCAAGGCCACCCTCGCGCTAGTCCGGCAAATCGGTTACGCTGGGGCATATTCGTTCAAGTATTCGCCGCGACCGGGAACGCCCGCCGCGGACATGCAGGAGATGGTTGCACCGGCCACAATGGACGAACGCTTGGCACGGCTTCAGGAATTGATCGACAGCCAGCAGCACGCCTTCAACCGGGCGGCGATCGGCACCACGGTCGACGTGCTGTTCGAACGCGCCGCGCGCAATCAAGGCCAGATCGTCGGCCGCACCGCCTATCTGCAACCGGCGCACGTCATGGCCTCCGAGGACATCATCGGCCAGGTGCTGCCCGTCACCATCGACAGCCTCGAACGCTACAGCCTGCTCGGCCGACTAGCCGCCGCAACGCCGCCTCGCGCGCCCTTCGCATCCGCCACCACCGGAGCCTGAAATCCTTGCCCAAAAGTGCATCGGATTCACCAACGCTCGTTCCCCGCCGCAAGTTTGATCGCGACATGCAGACCCCGCCGGACACCCGGATCGAAGTCGACTACGACGACAACCGCGCGGCCTCGGCGCTGGTCGGGCCTTACGGACAAAATCTCGCGCTGATCGAGCGCCGCCTCAACGTGGTGGTGGATTCGCGCGGCAATCATATCTCCATCGCCGGCACTCGCGATGCCTGTGCCGCCGCGCATCGCGTGCTCGACGCGCTGTATGCGCTGGCACTGCAAGGTCACGATCTGGCGCAGGGCGACGTCGAGGGCGCGATCCGCTCGGTGATGGCGCAGGGCTCGCTGTTCGACATCGACGCCAAGACGCCAACCTCGGCTTTTGAGGCGATCAACCTGCGCAAGCGCCCGGTGCGCGCCCGCACCGCCGCGCAGGATGCTTACATTCGCGCGCTGAAGCACCACGAATTGGTGTTTGGCATCGGCCCCGCTGGCACCGGCAAGACCTGGCTTGCGGTGGCGCAGGCGGCGCAACTGTTCGAGCGCAAGGAAGTCGACCGCATCATCCTGACGCGGCCGGCGGTGGAAGCCGGCGAACGGCTGGGCTTCCTGCCCGGGGACCTGCGCGAGAAGGTCGATCCTTACTTGCGCCCGATCTACGACGCGCTGTACGACCTGATGGATTCGCGCATCGTCGAGCGCACGTTGCAGACCGGCGAGATCGAGATTGCGCCGCTCGCCTTCATGCGCGGCCGCACCCTGACCAACGCCGCCATCATCCTCGACGAGGCGCAGAACACCACCTCGATGCAGATGAAGATGTTCCTGACGCGTCTCGGCGAGAACAGCCGCATGATCGTCACCGGCGATCCAAGCCAGATCGATCTGCCCAACGGCCAGACCTCCGGCCTGATCGAGGCGGTGCGCCTGCTCGATGGCGTCGAGGGCATCGCGCAGGTGCATTTCAAGGCCGAGGATGTCATCCGCCATGAACTGGTGGCGCGCATCGTCGCCGCCTATGAGGGATTGCCGCAGCGGTCGGCAACCAGCCGTTCGTAATGACCGATTCGATTCTCGATACCGACGTGATGACCGTCGCGACCTGTTGGGACGCGGAGCCCGACGCCGAAGCTGTGATCCGCCGCGCCATCGACACCGCCGCAGCATCAGTGACCGACGATATCGCCGACGCCGAACTCGCGGTGATGCTGACCGACGACGCCGGCATCCGCACGCTGAACCGCAACTGGCGTAAGATCGACAAGCCGACCAACGTGCTATCGTTTCCGGCGCTGCGACCGGAAGGCACGCGGCAACCGGACGATCCGCCGCCGATGCTGGGCGATATCGCCATCGCCTATGAGACGACGCGCCGCGAAGCCGACGACGAAGGCAAACCGTTCGATCATCATCTCTCGCATCTCGCGGTGCACGGCTTCCTGCACCTGATCGGCTACGACCATGAGACCGACGCCGAGGCCGAGGAGATGGAAAATCTCGAGCGGCAGATATTGGCGCAGCTTGGAATTCCCGATCCCTACGCGGATCAGGAGCGTGTGACCTGACATGCCGGACTCCGATCCCGTTCAGGACAATCCGCGCGACACCCAGAACCTGCCGGTGCCGGTGCACGACGGCGACGTGTTGCGGCCCGTTGCCGACAACTGGCTGATGCGCGCGATCCGCACGCTGTTCGGCTGGAAGGCCGGCTCGGTGCGCGACGATCTGCAAGTGGTGCTCGACGCCTCGACGCCGGACGACTCCGGCTTCTCCGCCGTCGAGCGCACCATGCTGCGCAATCTCCTGAACCTGCATGAGCAGCGCATCGCCGACGTGATGATCCATCGCGCCGACATCGTCGCGGTGAAGCAGGATATCCCGCTCGGCGAGTTGATGGCGCTGTTCGAGAGCGCGGCGCATTCACGCTTCGTGGTCTACAACGAAACGCTCGACGATCCGGTCGGCATGGTGCACATCCGCGACCTGCTGGCGTTCATGACGGTGAAGGCAAAGGTGCCGGAGCCGCCCAAGACGCGCCGCAAGAAGCCGCTCACCGCCGGGCTCGACCTGCGCGCACTTGATCTGGCGCTGCCGCTCACCGACGCCGGCATCATCCGCAACCTGCTTTACGTGCCGCCGTCGATGCGCGCCATCGACCTGCTGGCGCAGATGCAGGCGTCGCGATTGCACCTCGCGCTGGTGGTCGACGAATACGGCGGCACCGATGGACTGGTTTCGATTGAAGACATCGTCGAGCAGATCGTCGGCGAGATCGACGACGAGCACGACAGCACCGAGCCGCCATCGATCGTGCGGCAGGGCGAGAACACCTTCATCGCCGATGCGCGCGCCAGTCTCGACGACGTCCGCGAGATGATCGGCGACGCTTTCGACACCGGTGAAGCCGGCGAGGAAGTGGAAACGCTGGGCGGCTTCATCGTCACCCATGTCGGCCGCCTGCCAGTGCGCGGCGAGATCATTTCCGGCCCCGGCGATTTCGAGATCGAGGTGCTCGACGCCGACCCGCGCCGCGTCAAGCGATTACGCATCGGCCCGCGCAAGGAGCGCCCGGCACCACGCACCCGCGAGCAACGCCGCCGCGACGCCGCGCCGGACACAAATCCTCCGCCGGGCGAGCGCCCGGCCTCGCCACCTAGCGGAAACGACAACCCATGATCCTTGGCGGCAAGCTGCGCGCGGCGGCGTTGTTCATCGTGCTGTCGTGGGGATGGCGGCGCGCGCTCATCGCGCTCATCGCCGGCGCGTTGTCGTCGCTGGCGATGGCGCCGTTCAACGTCTGGCCGATCCTGTTCGTCACCTTCCCGGTGATGGTGTGGCTGATCGACGGCGCGGGCGCCGGCCGCTTCAACGGCCTGCCGTCGGCGGCGATCGCCGGCTGGTGGTTCGGCTTCGGTTACTTTGTGCCGGGGCTGTACTGGATCGGTTACGCCTTCCTGGTCGACGCCGCCAATTTCGGCTGGCTGTTGCCGTTCGCCGTTTGCGGCCTGCCGGCCTATCTTGCGCTGTTCACCGCGGCGGGCTTCGCGCTGGCGCGCGCGCTGTGGAGCCGCGATGCCGCACGTATCCTTGCGCTCGCCGGCGCGCTCACCATCGCCGAATGGCTGCGCGGCCACGTGCTCACCGGTTTTCCGTGGAACGCGTTCGGCTACGCGCTGACCGAGCCGCTGGCGCTGGCGCAGACCGCGTCGCTGATCGGGCTGTGGGGCATGACGTTCCTCAGCGTCGCGATTTTCGCCAGCCCCGCCGTGCTGATCGACGGCAAGGCGCGGCGGCCGCACCTCGCGCCGCTCGCCGCGCTGGTGCTGTTGGCGGTCATGGGCGGCTACGGCGCCGTTCGTCTTTTGAACAATCCGACGCAGCAGCTTGCCGATGTCAAGCTGCGCATCATGCAGCCCAACCTGGCGCAGGACGACCGCTTCAATTACGCGGCGAAAGCTGCCGTGATGCGGAAGTATCTCGCGCTGTCGGATCGCGCCACCAGCCCGCAGACCTCGGGCGTGCGCGACGCCACCATCCTGCTGTGGCCGGAATCCGCGTTTCCATTTTTCCTGACGCGCGAAGGCGACGCGATGGCGCAGATCGCCGAGCTGTTGCCACCCGGCACCGTGCTGATCACCGGCGCGGTGCGCGCACCCGACCTGCCGCCCGGCACGCCGATCCGGCGCGCCTACAACTCGATCTATCTGATCGGCGACGACGGCGGCATCCTGTCGGTTTACGACAAGCTGCACCTGGTGCCGTTCGGCGAGTACCTGCCGTTCCAGACCTTGATGGAGAAACTCGGCTTCGAACAACTCACCAAGGTGCGCGGCGGTTTCATTCCCGGCACGCGCCGCAAATTGATCGACGTTCCCCACGCGCCGCCGGTGTTGCCGCTGATCTGCTACGAGGCGATCTTCCCCTCCGATACCGCTGTCGGCGACGAGCGCCCGGGCTGGATCGTCAACCTGACCAATGACGGCTGGTTCGGCATCTCCACCGGACCTTACCAACACCTGCAACAGGCGCGACTGCGCGCCGTCGAACAAGGGTTACCTCTTGTGCGCGCGGCCAACACCGGAGTTTCCGCGGTGATCGATCCGGTTGGGCGTATTGTGGCGTCGCTTGGCCTCGGCGAAGAAGGAGTTCTCGACGCCCGCTTGCCGGCGGCACTCCCGCGGACCTTCTACGGCCGCGCCGGAGATATCCCCGCGGCCGTTCTCGTCGCGCTCGCCATGATCGTCGCGGCGCGGCGCCGTGTCCGCAAGCGGACTCCATGACCACAAGCTGACCCCGAAGCTCGAGGATCGGGGTGTGACAGGACGGCCGTTGATGGGCGGAACGTTGATCTGGCAACGGTTGATCCGTCAACTCTTCGCTATCAACTTTTCGGTTACTTAGATTCCGGTTTTGAGTATAAGGATTAGGTGGCGGACTATCTGGGGTATATGTACCGGCCTTCAGATTGCCGAAATTAACCGCAATTGCGATCCAGCATCGCGGTCGGATTTGACGGGTTTGTCGCACGCGGCATACTCCGCCAAGCAGCCAAGGAGAGTTTGATGTCGACCAAAGCGCCCAATCCTGTTGACAAATATGTCGGCAGTCGAGTGCGCATGCGCCGCATCATGCTGGGCATGAGCCAGGAGAAACTCGGCGAAGCACTCGGGCTGACATTCCAACAAGTCCAGAAGTACGAGAAGGGCACCAACCGCGTCGGCGCCAGCCGCATCCAGCAGATCTCGGAAATCCTTCAGGTGCCGGTATCGTTCCTGTTCGAAGGCGGTCCGGGCGGCAACGTCAACGCCGAGGGTTTGAGCGAAGCGCCGTCGCCCGCTTACGTGTCCGATTTTCTCGCGACATCAGAGGGTCTGGCGCTGACCCGCGCCTTCACCCGCATCACCGATGCCAAGCTCCGTCGCAGCATCGTCGACATGGTCGAGCAGATCGCCGCACGCGAACAGCCCGACAATCGCTGATCGCCATCGTCCGCATCCGTTCGCGATGCGCGACCGCGTCTATTCCGCTTCCCGGAACGATTGACGCTTTCCCCCTTCAACCCGTAAGAGCAGGCGCTGCCCGATCGACGCCGACGGACTGATCGTCGGGCAGACGACAAGCGTTCCAAAATTCTACGCTCTGAAATTCTGGTTTGAAAGGAAGCCGGCATTGATCGCGCATCGCGATCGCAATCCCGGCACGGGTTCGAAGACATGACTGATTCGGCGCGCCCGCACGGCTCGTTCTTCGGACGGCGCAAGGGCCACAAGCTACGTCTGCATCAGGCCGACCTGATCGCGCAACTGCTGCCGCAACTCTCGGTCGACATGAGCCATCCGGCGCCGTCCAACCTGCGCGCGCTGTTCGACAGCGCGGTGGACGCGGTGCGACTCGAGATCGGATTCGGCGGCGGCGAACATCTCGTCGCCGAAGCGCAAGCCTACCCACATCTCGGTTTCATCGGCTGCGAACCTTACGTCAACGGCATGGCGAAAATCCTCGCACAGATCGAGACGCACGAGATCCGCAACATTCGCCTCGTCGCCGGCGATGCCGCCGAACTGCTGGCATGGGCGCCGCCGCAATCGCTTGCACGGATCGACCTGATCCATCCCGATCCGTGGCCCAAGCGCCGGCATTGGAAGCGCCGCTTCGTGCAGGACGCCACCATCGCCGCGATGGCGCGCGCGATTCCGCTCGGCGGCGAATTCCGTTTCGTCTGCGACATCGACAGCTATGTCGAATGGACGCTCGCGCACTTCATGCGCGCGCCGCAGTTCGAATGGCTCGCGCAACGCGCCGACGACTGGCGCCTGCCATGGCCGAACTACACCATGACGCGCTACGGCCGCAAAGCCACGCGCGAAGGGCGGCGGGCGAGTTATTTGAGATTTAAGCGAACTGATACTTTGCAATAACTCTGTCGTAAGTCGTCCCCGCGCAGGCGGGGACCCAGACTCCGCAGCAATTGCGATTCGTGGATGGCCTTTCAGCGACTCAGATAAACACCTCGCGTTTACATCAAGGCCAGGGGTAATGGGTCCCCACCTGCGCGGAGACAACTACGACCGCGCCGCCGCGCGCGCCTTCTTCACGTCGGTCGCTTCCCACACCATGCGCTTGCCGCGTTCGCGGCCGAGCAGTTCGATCGGATCGTGATTGTCGATGTGGCCGAACTGGCCCTTGTAGACGCTGTAGCCGCACAACTCCTGCAAGCGACGCGGAAAACGTTGTGCGATGTCGCGCGGAATGCCGAGTTGCAGGTTCTCCTGTTGCCGCATCCAGCCCCAGCAATAGGCGCATGAAAACGCGAAACGCCGCGCATCGCTCTCGTTGGCGCCGCCGCCGTGCCATAGCGCGCTGTCGAACAGCATGACGCTGCCCGCCGGCATCGTCGCCATTACCGTGTCGTAGTACTTGCCGTAGTCCGGCGCGCGATCGTATTTGTGGCTGCCCGGCACGATGCGCGTCGCGCCGTTGGTCGCGGTGAAATCCGACAGCGCCCAGATCGCGTTGACGGTGATCGGAATGTGCGGACGCGGCAGCGGAATGAGCTGCGTGTCCTCGTGGATCGGCTGCGCTTCCTGCCCCGGCCCCAGCACCAGCGAGCAGAACGACGACAACAGACACTCCTTGTCGAGTACTGCCTCCACCACCGGCAGCACCGCCTCGTGCAGCGGCACTTCCCAGAATACCTCGTCATAGGTCAGCAGATTGTTGACGCGCAGCGTCTTGTAACCCTCGAACGAAGTCTTGGCGGTGGTCAGCGAATGTTCGCGCTCGATGCGCTCCACCGCCGCCTTGAGATCATCGACCAGTTGCGGCGCGACCACGCGCTCCAGCACCGTGTAGCCGTCCTCGCGGATGCGGTCGGCGTGGGATGTGATTTCGGCTTCGCTCAACATCATGAACCTCCCACGGTAATTGCGCTTCTGAGTGACTGCTTGCCCGCGATCATGCCCGCTCGCTTCTGATCAAAAATTTATACTGACACTGACGTCAGCGTCAACGTAGAATTCCGCCATTGGGAAGGGTCGCGCTTCCTTCCGGTATGACGAGCAACCGGGTCGTCGGATTGACACTCCCCCGCCCGAAACGCAGGTTCGCCGCAACTCAAGGCAACCGAGACGATTGGAAACGGCCGACCAATGGCGACAACACCCCGCAAAGAGCCCCGCTCCGACAAGAAGGCGATGGCGGCGGAAACCCGGAGCGCCATCCTGCGCGCCGCGCAAAAACTGTTTTCCGCGAAGGGCTTTTTCGACACCACCATCGCCGACATCGTCGACAGGGCCGGCGTCAGCCGGGGCACGTTCTATCTCTATTTCAAGGACCGTGAGCAGATCTTCGCGACGCTGCTCTCACAGGCGGTCGATGAAATGTTCTCGCTGTCGGCGTCGCGCCCGACCGGCTCGCGCCAGACCCGGATCGAGAGCGCCAACCGCGCCTATCTCGAGACATTCCAGCGCCATCGCGCCTTCATGCGCAGCGCATTGCAGGTCGCGACCTTCGATGCCGGCGTCGCCAGGGCGCTCAGCGAATTGCGCGGCAAATTCATCGAACGCATCCGGACCCATCTCGAGCGCTCGGTCGCGCGCGGCGAATGTCACGACATCGACCCCGCGATCACATCGTTTCTGCTGGTCATCATGGTGGAGTTCACCGCCTACTCCTGGCTGTCGTTCGGCTGGCAGCCGGACAAGGACGGCTTCGATCTCGACAAGGTGGTGAAGGAAGCCAGCGCCCTGTGGTCCCGCGCCGTCTACAAATAATCGACCCGGCTCCCGTCGCGGACCAACGGCCGCATCATCAAATCGCCGTGGCCGGGCTCGCGGGCCTTGCCGGATCGCTGCAAAACCGCTATATGGCGGCCAGTTAAAGGTTTCTCATACGATGGCGTATTGAGAGTGGGCCCCTCCGGGACCCGCTCTTTTTTATTACCTGAAGCAGGCCACTGGGACGCACCGGGCCTGACCTCGGGAACCAAGCCGCCATCGGAACAAACTGGATACATCCGATCGCCGTGATGACCGAAACCGACCTGACCGCTGACCTTCTGAACGAGCCCCGCCTTGTGACGGAACCCGGCGTCGCCGCGCGGGTGGCGGCCGTGGCGGTCCCCGTCCTGCAGGGCATGGGTTACAGGCTGGTCCGCATCAAGGTGTCGGGCGAGGCCGGCTGCACCGTGCAGATCATGGCGGAACGGCCCGACGGAACCATGCTGATCGACGATTGCGAAGCGGTGTCCAAGGCGCTGTCGCCGGTGCTGGACGTCAACGACCCGATCGAACGCGCCTACCGGCTGGAGATTTCCTCTCCCGGCATCGACCGCCCGCTGGTCCGGCGCAGCGACTTCGAACGGGCGCAGGGTCATCTGGCGAAGATCGACATGGCGGTGCCGCATCAGGGCCGCAAGCGCTATCGCGGCATCATCGAGAGTCTCGACGGCGAGACCGTCCGGCTTCATCGCGATGACATCCGCGAGGGCGAGGATGCCGTGGTCGCGCTGCCGCTGACCGATATCGGCGACGCGCGGCTGGTGCTGACCGACGAACTGATCGCGGAATCGATGCGCCGCGGCAAGGCCGCCGAGCGCGACCTGAAGGAAGACCTCGGCATCGAACCGCCGCCGCCCGCGCACGCCAAAGAGGCCCGCGCGAAAGGCGCGAAATCGAAACCCGCAAAGGCGAAGAAGCCTTTGCCGCAGAACACCAAGCAACACCGGCTCGCCGCCGAACAGGCACGGCGGGACCGCACCGACCACCCCGAAGGAGACTGAACCATGGCTGCCGTCAGCGCCAACCGGCTTGAACTCTTGCAGATCGCGGACGCGGTCGCGCGCGAAAAGTCGATCGACCGCAACATCGTCATCGAGGCGATGGAAGACGCCATCGCCAAGGCCGCGCGCGCCCGCTACGGCGCCGAGACCGACGTGCATGCCGAGATTCATCCCAAGACAGGCCAGTTGTCGCTGACTCGTCACATGCTGGTGGTCGAGCAGGTCGAAAACGCCGCGAACCAGATTTCGCTGATCGACGCGCAGCGCGCCAACCCCGGCGCCCAGATCGGCGACACCATCGCCGACACGCTGCCGCCGCTGGAATACGGCCGCATCGCCGCGCAGTCGGCCAAGCAGGTGATCGTGCAGAAGGTGCGCGAGGCCGAGCGTGACCGTCAGTATCAGGAATTCAAGGATCGCATCGGCGACATCGTCAACGGCGTGGTGAAGCGCGTCGAATATGGCAGCGTCATCGTCGATCTCGGCCGTGGCGAAGCCATCATCCGCCGCGACGAGATGCTGCCGCGCGAGGTGTTCCGCAACGGCGACCGCGTCCGCGCCTTCGTGTTCGATGTTCGCCGCGAAACCCGCGGCCCGCAGATTTTCCTCTCGCGCACCCATCCGCAGTTCATGGCGAAATTGTTCGCGCAGGAAGTGCCGGAAATCTACGATGGCATCGTCGAGATCAAGGCGGTGGCCCGCGATCCCGGTTCGCGCGCGAAAATCGGCGTGATCTCGCGTGATTCCTCGGTGGATCCGGTCGGCGCCTGCGTCGGCATGCGCGGTTCGCGCGTGCAGGCGGTGGTGAACGAGTTGCAAGGCGAGAAGATCGACATCATTCCTTGGTCGCCGGATATCGCGACTTTCGTGGTCAATGCGCTGGCGCCGGCGGAAGTCTCCAAGGTCGTCATCGACGAAGATCGCGAGCGCATCGAGGTTGTGGTTCCGGACACCAATAACCAACTATCGCTTGCGATCGGCCGCCGCGGCCAGAACGTGCGTCTCGCGTCGCAGCTCACCGGCTGGGACATCGACATCCTCACCGAGAGCGAGGAGTCCGAGCGCCGCCAGGCCGACTTCGAAAACTCGACGCGGGTGTTCATGGAAGCCCTCAACGTCGACGAGGTGGTCGGGCAGTTGCTGGCGTCGGAAGGCTTCACGTCAGTCGAGGAACTGGCGCTGGTCGATGTTCGCGAACTCGCCGGCATCGAAGGCTTCGACGACGAGACTGCCGAGGAATTGCAGAGCCGCGCCCGCGAATATCTCGAAACGCTGGAAGCGGAACTGGAAGCACGGCGCAAGGAACTCGGCGTCGAGGACGCGTTGAAGAACGTGCCCGGCATCACCTCGAAGATGCTGGTCAAGCTCGGCGAGAACGACGTCAAGACCGTCGAGGATCTCGCCGGCTGCGCCACCGACGATCTGGTCGGCTGGACCGAGCGCAAGGACGGCGGCGAAGTGACCAAGTATCCGGGTTTCTTCGACGGCATCGAGTTGTCGCGCGAGGACGCCGAGCACCTGATCATGCAGGCGCGTCTCGCCGCCGGCTGGATCACCGAAGCCGACCTCGCCAAGCAAGGCGAGGAAGCCGACGCCACCGAAGACCAAGCGGTTTAAGGAGTATGTCACCGGTATGCTTGACCACGTCGACCCGGCCGATCCCGATCACGGCCCCCGGACCGCAAGGCCCGGGACCGAGCGGATGTGCGTGGTCACGCGGCGAGTACGGCCGGTCGATGAACTGATCCGCTTCGTGGTCGCGCCCGATGGCGCGGCGGTGCCGGACCTGAAACGCAAACTGCCGGGTCGCGGCCTCTGGGTCACGGCCACGCATGACGCGGTGGCGGACGCGGCGAAGCGCGGGCTGTTCAGCCGTGGCTTCAAAAAAAACGTCAAGGCTGCCCCTTCGCTCGCCGACGACACCGAACGCCTGCTGGTGCGCGGCGTTGTCGAGGCGCTGGCGATGGCCGCCAAGGCCTCTCTGGTCGTGGCGGGCTTCGGCAAGGTCGAGGACGCGCTTGACAGGCATCAGGCGGTCGCCCTGCTGCACGCCAGCGACGGCGCCGAGGACGGCATTCGCAAGCTCGACGCCAAACTCATGGCTGCCAATCGGCAGATCACTGCCGGAAATAGCGAAATGACCCCAATTCCGGTCATTTCCGCGCTCACCTCGGCAGAATTGGATTTGGCACTTGGCCGCTCAAATGTGATACATGCTGCCGTGCTCGCCGGCCCGGCCGGCAAAACGTTCCTGTCGCGAAGCCAGGTCCTGGTCCGATACCGGATGGCGAACGACGGCGGAACCGACGGCAAGGCGACACCGAACAAGACGACACCGAATTCGCAGACACGACCCGCGCGACACCGCGCACCGCAACACGACTAGGAAGATTGGGACTGCTGTATGGTTGATACGAAGAATCCTGGCGACAAGACTTTGAGCGTCAGCCCGAGCAAGACCTTGACGCTGAAGCCGCGCGTCGAGCAGGGCACCGTGCGCCAGAGTTTCAGCCACGGCCGTACCAAGCAGGTGGTGGTCGAGAAACGCGGCAAGCGCCGCATCGGCGGCGATGCGCCGGCGACCGAACCTGCCAAGGTTGAACCTACCGTCGCGAAGCCGGCGGCGGCAACGCCTGCCCGCGCGCCGTCGCGTCCGACCCCGCCGAGCCGTGCCGGCTCCGGTGTGGTGTTGCGCACGCTGACCGAGGACGAGCGCAGCGCCCGCGCCAGCGCGCTGGCCGATGCCCGCATCCGCGAGGAGGAGGAGCGCCGCGCCGCGGAAGCGGAGGCCGAGCGCCGCAAGAGCCGCGAATATATCGAACAGCAGGAGCGCGAAGCGGCCGAAGCCCGCCGCAAGGCCGAGGAAGAACGCCACCGGCTGGAAGAAGAAGCCAAGCGCAAGGCCGAGATCCAGGCCAAGAAAAGCGCCGAAGCGGAGGCCAAGCCGGCCGCTGCCGCAACGCCGACGCGCCCCGCGACGACCACCGCCCGCGCCCCGATCCCGACCGCGCGTCCGGGTGCCGTTGCGGCCGACGGCAGCGACGAGGATGAAGGCCCGCGCCAGGTGCGCCGTGGCCCCGGCGGCGCTGCCCGCCCGGTGATCGCTCCGAAGCCGACGGCGAAGCCCGGCCCGCAGAAGCAGCGCGGCCGTCTCACCGTCGTCACCGCGCTCAACGCCGACGACGTGCGCGAGCGCTCGATCGCCTCGTTCCGCCGCCGCACCCAGCGTCTCAAGGGTCACGCCTCCAACGAGCCCAAGGAAAAGCTGGTTCGCGAAGTCACAATCCCTGAAGCGATCACCATTCAGGAACTCGCGAACCGCATGTCGGAGCGCGCGGTGGACGTCATCCGCATGCTGATGAAGCAGGGCGCGATGCACAAGATCACCGACGTGATCGACGCCGACACCGCGCAACTGATCGCGGAAGAACTCGGCCACACCGTCAAGCGCGTTGCCGCCGCGGACGTCGAGGAAGGTCTGTTCGATGTCGTCGACGATTCGACCGACACCGAGCCGCGTTCGCCGGTGGTCACCGTGATGGGCCACGTCGACCACGGCAAGACCTCGCTGCTCGACGCGCTGCGCCACGCCAACGTGGTGTCCGGCGAAGCCGGCGGCATCACCCAGCACATCGGCGCCTATCAGGTCGCCGCGCCGGGTGGTCAGAAGATCACCTTCATCGACACGCCCGGCCACGCCGCGTTCACCGCGATGCGCGCGCGCGGCGCCAAGGTCACCGACATCGTCATCCTGGTGGTGGCGGCGGACGACGGCGTGATGCCGCAGACCATCGAGGCGATCAACCACGCCAAGGCGGCCAAGGTGCCGATGATCGTGGCGATCAACAAGATCGACAAGCCGGAAGCCAAGCCCGAGCGCGTGCGCACCGAACTGTTGCAGCACGAGGTGCAGGTGGAATCCTTCGGCGGCGACGTCGTCGATGTCGAGGTCTCCGCCAAGAACAAGACCAATCTCGACAAGCTGCTCGAGATGATCTCGTTGCAGGCCGAACTGCTCGATCTCAAGACCAACTCGCAGCGCCCCGCCGAAGGCACCGTGATCGAAGCCAAGCTCGATCGCGGCCGTGGTCCGGTGGCGACGGTATTGGTGCAGCGTGGCACGCTGCGGGTCGGCGACATCATCGTCGCCGGCGCTGAGATGGGCCGCGTTCGCGCGCTGATTTCCGATCAGGGCGAAACCATCGAGGAAGCCGGTCCTTCGGTGCCGGTGGAAGTGCTCGGCTTCAACGGTCCGCCGGAAGCCGGCGACCGTCTCGCCGTGGTCGAGAACGAAGCCCGCGCCCGTCAGGTCACGAGCTATCGCGCGCATCAGAAGCGCGAGAACGCCGCCGCCAGCATTTCCGGCATGCGCGGCTCGCTCGAGCAGATGATGTCGCAGCTCAAGACCACGGGCCGCAAGGAATTCCCGCTGGTCATCAAGGCCGACGTGCAGGGCTCGCTGGAAGCGATCCTCGGCTCGCTGGAAAAGCTCGGCACCGACGAAGTCGCCGCGCGCATCCTGCATGCGGGCGTCGGCGGCATTTCGGAATCCGACGTGACCCTGGCCGAAGGCTTCAACGCCGCGATCATCGGCTTCTCGGTGCGCGCCAACAAGGAAGCCGCGGCGCTCGCCAAGCGCAACGGCATCGAGATCCGCTACTACAACATCATCTACGACCTGGTGGATGACGTGAAGAAGGCGATGAGCGGTCTGCTCGCGCCGACCCTGCGCGAAACCATGCTCGGCAACGCGCAGATCCTCGAGGTGTTCAACATCTCCAAGGTCGGCAAGGTGGCCGGCTGCCGCGTCACCGACGGCACCGTGGAACGCGGCGCCAACGTGCGCCTGATCCGCGACAACGTCGTGGTGCACGAAGGCAAGCTGTCGACGCTGAAGCGGTTCAAGGACGAAGTGAAGGAAGTCCAGTCTGGACAAGAGTGCGGCATGGCCTTCGAGAACTACCACGACATGCGCGTCGGTGACGTCATCGAGTGCTATCGCGTGGAGACGATCCAGCGTTCGCTGTGAGTCCAAATCTCTCAACGAACCTGCGTTGAACTATGGCGTCATGGCCGGACTTGTTCCGGCCATCCACGTCTTAAACCAAGTGTTCCAAGAAAGACGTGGATGCTCGCGACAAGCGCGGGCATGACGCCTGTTTTGAAGGACCTTCTATGGCTCGCCATCATCAACCCGCAAGACATCCCGGCGGATCGCAACGCCAGTTGCGCGTCGGCGAAACCGTGCGCCACGCCATCGCGGAAATTCTCGCGCATGGCGACGTGCACGATCCCGATCTCGAGAGTCACATCGTCACCATCCCCGAAGTGCGGATGTCGCCGGACCTCAAGCTCGCGACCGTCTATGTGATGCCGCTCGGCGGCAACGATATGGACGCGGTGATCGCCGCGTTCGATCGCAACAAGAAGTTTCTGCGCGGCGAGGTGGCGCGGCGCGTTAACTTAAAATTTGCGCCTGATCTTCACTTCCGCGTTGATGATCGATTCGACGAAGCGGAACGGATCGAGAAGCTATTGCGAACACCCGCGGTACAGCGCGACCTCAAATCCGATTCGAACGAAAGTGAATGACAGTGACCTCGCCAAACGACGCCGTCGCCGCCAAAAACACCGATCCTCGCCGCGGTGCCGAAAATAATTTCGGCCCCTCTCCGGAGCGGATGCGCGCCACCAACGATCCGCGCGCCGACAAGCCGCAGCGACAGGGCGGCCAGCAGAAGCGCAACCGCCGCGACGTCCATGGCTGGATCGTGCTCGACAAGCCGATCGGCATGACCTCGACGCAGGCGGTCGCGGTGATCAAGCGCCTGTTCAACGCCAAGCGTGCCGGCCATGCCGGCACCCTCGATCCACTGGCGTCCGGCGGACTGCCGATCGCGCTCGGCGAAGCGACCAAAACGGTTCCGTTCGTGATGGACGGCCGCAAGCGCTACCGCTTCACCGTGACCTGGGGCGAGGAGCGCGACACCGACGACACCGAGGGCCGCGTGACGCACACCAGCGACGCCCGCCCCACCCTGGAGGCCATCCAGGCCCTGCTGCCGCGCTTCACCGGCGTCATCGAGCAGATCCCGCCGCAATATTCCGCGATCAAGGTGCAGGGCGAGCGCGCTTATGATCTGGCGCGTGACGGCGAGGTGGTGGAACTGAAGCCCCGCCCGGTCGAGATTCACGAATTAGCCCTTGTCGACCAACCGGATAGCTCCCATTCGGTGTTCGAGGCCGAATGCGGCAAGGGCACCTATGTGCGGGCGCTGGCCCGCGACATCGGCCGCCTGCTCGGCTGCTACGGCCATATCAGCGCGCTGCGGCGGACGCTGGTCGGGCCGTTCGACGAGCAGGACATGATTCCGCTGGCGGAATTGGAGGCTTTGTGCGATAGAGCCGCGTCTGGCGAGGGCAGCCTCGCCGACGCGCTACTGCCCGTTGAGACCGCGCTGGACGACATCCCGGCACTGGCCGTCACTCGGGCGGATGCGGCAAGGCTCCACCGGGGCCAGGCCGTTTTGTTGCGCGGACGGGATGCGCCCAATTGCAGCGGCACAGTCTATGTCACAGTGGCAGGCCGGCTTCTGGCCCTCGCCGAGCTGGGCAATGGCGAACTCATCCCCAAGCGCGTCTTCAACCTGTCCGGGCTGACTGCCAGCACCGGTCGCAACAACAACGAAAGAGTGTGACGATGTCGATTACCGCCGAACGCAAAGCGGAAGTCATCAAGTCGAATGCCAAGAAAGCCGGCGACACCGGTTCTCCCGAGGTGCAGGTCGCGATCCTCTCGGAACGCATCAACAACCTCACCGAGCACTTCAAGACCCACGGCAAGGACAATCATTCGCGCCGCGGCCTCCTGAAGCTCGTCTCCACCCGCCGCTCGCTCCTCGACTACGTCAAGAAGAAGGACGAGGCGCGCTACAAGGCGATGCTCGAGAAGCACAACATCCGTCGCTGAGCGGAGATCGCGCGCTTTGCGCGCGGACTTGGCGCGACCTTCACCCTCGATTCATTTCGCAATCAGAGATCAGGGTCGCGCACAACTGATGCGGACGCCTTCCGGCGTCTGCATGCCGAAGTCCAGCAGCAATCCGGCGGCTGGGCAATGGACGGGCGAGGCGCCCGTCGCGCGGGCACATTGGCTGTGATCGGGAGACGATCACTTCGCCCGCACCATCGGAAGGATGGAAGCCATTCAAGATGCCAGAGCCATGGCAGGATCGCCGGACGCTGGTTTCGCGGACATGCTGCGCCATGCAGCGTGCCGCCGCGAACAGCGTCCCGCCGTCTTGCGCATGGCTTTCGTGCTTTGAGGCCTTCACGCCTGCCGACGAACCATGAAAGAAGATCACATGTTCAATAAGCATACCGTCGAGATCGATTGGGGCGGGCGTCCGCTCAAGCTCGAAACCGGCAAGATCGCGCGCCAGGCCGACGGCGCGGTGGTCGCGAGCTACGGCGAAAGCGTCGTGCTCGCCACCGTGGTCGCCGCCAAGGCGCCGCGCGAGGGCGTCGACTTCCTGCCGCTCACCGTCGACTATCAGGAGAAGACCTACGCGGCCGGCCGCATTCCCGGCGGCTATTTCAAGCGCGAAGGCCGACCGACCGAGAAGGAAACGCTGGTTTCCCGTCTGATCGACCGTCCGATCCGTCCGCTGTTCGCCGACGGCTGGCGCAATGAAACGCAAGTCATCGTCACCGTGCTCTCCCACGACATGGAGAACGATCCCGACGTGCTGGCGATGGTCGCGGCCTCCGCCGCGCTGACGCTGTCCGGCGTGCCGTTCAAGGGCCCGATCGGCGCGGCGCGCGTCGGCTTCATCAACGATGAATACGTGTTGAACCCGGTGCTCGACGAGATGAGCGAAACCCAGCTCGAGCTGGTGGTCGCCGGTACCTCAGACGCGGTGCTGATGGTCGAATCCGAAGCCAAGGAACTGTCGGAAGAGATCATGCTCGGCGCGGTGATGTTCGGTCACCGTCACTTCCAGCCGGTGATCGACGCGATCATCCAGCTCGCCGAGAAGGCCGCCAAGGAGCCGCGCGAAGTCACCATCGTCGACGACAGCGCGATCGAGGCCGAAATGCTCGGCCTGATCGAGCAGGAGCTGCGCGCCGCTTACGCCATTCCGGTGAAGCAGGACCGCTACGCCGCCGTCGCCAAGGTCAAGGAGAAGGCGCTGGCGCACTTCTTCCCCGAGGGGCAGGAGCCGAAGTACGACAAGCTGCGCATTGCCGGCGTGTTCAAGCACCTCGAAGCCAAGATCGTGCGCTGGAACATCCTCGACACCGGCCGCCGCATCGACGGCCGCGACGTCAAGACCGTGCGCAACATCCTCGCTGAAGTCGGCGTGCTGCCGCGCGCTCACGGCTCGGCGCTGTTCACCCGCGGCGAAACCCAGGCGCTGGTGGTCACCACGCTCGGCACCGGCGAGGACGAGCAGTACATCGACGCACTCTCGGGCACCTACAAGGAAACGTTCCTGCTGCACTACAACTTCCCGCCCTACTCGGTCGGTGAAACCGGACGTCTCGGCGGCACCAAGCGCCGCGAGATCGGCCACGGCAAGCTGGCGTGGCGCGCGATCCATCCGGTGCTGCCGCCGCATCACGAATTCCCCTACACCATCCGCGTCGTCTCGGAAGTCACCGAGTCGAACGGCTCGTCGTCGATGGCGACGGTGTGCGGCTCCTCGCTGTCGCTGATGGACGCGGGCGTTCCGTTGAAGCGGCCGACGGCGGGTATCGCCATGGGCCTGATCCTCGAAGGCGCGCGCTACGCGGTGCTCTCCGACATCCTCGGCGACGAGGATCATCTCGGCGACATGGACTTCAAGGTGGCCGGCACCGAGGCGGGCATCACCTCGCTGCAGATGGACATCAAGATCGCCGGCATCACCGAGGAGATCATGAAGGTCGCGCTCGCGCAGGCGAAGGACGGCCGCATCCACATTCTCGGTGAGATGGCCAAGGCATTGACCAACGCCCGCGCCGAGCTCGGCGAATACGCGCCGCGCATCGAAACCTTCAAGATCGCCACCGACAAGATCCGCGAAGTGATCGGCACCGGCGGCAAGGTGATCCGCGAGATCGTCGAGAAGACCGGCGCCAAGGTCAACATCGAGGACGACGGCACCGTCAAGGTCGCCTCCAACGACGGCGAGGCGATGAAGGCCGCGATCAAGTGGATCAAGTCGATCGCCTCCGATCCGGAAGTCGGCCAGATCTACGACGGCACCGTGGTCAAGGTGATGGAGTTCGGCGCCTTTGTGAACTTCTTCGGCGCCAAGGACGGCCTCGTGCACATTTCGCAGCTCGCTGCGAACCGCGTGCAGAAGACCTCCGACGTCGTCAAGGAAGGCGACAAGGTCAAGGTGAAGCTGCTCGGCTTCGACGATCGCGGCAAGACGCGGCTGTCGATGAAGGCGGTGGACCAGCAGACTGGCGAGGACCTCGAAGCCAAGGCGAAGGCCGAGAAGGCCGACGCCCCGCGCGAAGCCGCCGGCGAGTAAACGTCAACGGCCGATCGATCGACAAAGGGCGGCCTCGCGGCCGCCCTTTTTGTTGTCTTGAGTTCAGTGCAACAATATCCCGACCGTCATGCCCGGCCTTGTGCCGGCCATCCATAAGAACACTTTCCGTCAGACACTGAAGGACATGTCATGCTGAAACTCTACTGGTCGCCACGCTCGCGCTCCTTCACCACGTTGTGGCTGCTGGAGGAAACCGGGCAGCCTTATGAGAAGGTGCTGACCGACATTTCCACCGGCGCGCAAAAATCGCCCGACTATCTGAAGATCAATCCGATGGGCAAGGTGCCGGCGCTGCAAGACGGCGAGGTCACGCTCGCCGAATCCGCCGCGATCTGCGCCTATGTCGCGGAGCGTTATCCGGACGCGAAGCTGGCGCCGCCGCTCGGCGATCCGAGGCGCGGCAAATATCTGCAATGGCTGTTCTTCGCCCCGAGCTGCATCGAGCCGGCCATCCTGCAAGCCTACACCAAGCTGGAAATTCCCGCGATGAGCGCCGCCTGGGGCAGCACCGCGCAGACCTTCGACGTCCTGGAGCAGGCGCTGGACAAAGGACCGTGGCTGCTTGGCGATACGTTTTCCGCCGCCGACATCGCGATCGGCTCCGGCATGAATTTCGCGATCCGGTTGTTCAAGATGGTGCCGTCGCGCCCGGCCTTCGACCGCTATCTCGACCTCTGCGCCGCGCGCCCCGCGTTCCAGCGCGCCGAGAAAATCGCAGCGGGGTAGTAACTCGGGTCGTCCCCGCGAAAGCGAGGACGACCACGGTGAGTTTGTCTACTCGCCCTTCAACTCGTCCGGATGCGGCATCGAGATGACGTTGTAGCCGGAATCGACGAAGTGGACTTCGCCGGTGACTCCGCCCGAGAGATCGGAGAGGAAATACAGCGCGGTGCCGCCGAGTTCGTCGAGCGTCACGCCGCGGCCGAGCGGCGAATGCTTCTGCTGAAACGCGAACATCGCGCGCGCGTCGCCAATCCCCGAACCCGCCAGCGTGCGCACCGGTCCCGCCGACACCGCGTTGACGCGAATGCCGCTGCGGCCGAAGTCGCTCGCGAGGTACCGCACCGAGGCTTCCAGCGCGGCCTTGGCCACGCCCATCACGTTGTAGTTCGGCATCACGCGGGTCGAGCCGCCGAAGGTCAGCGTGATGATCGAGCCGCCGCTCGGCATCATCTCCGCCGCGCGCTTGGCGACTTCGGTGAAGGAGAAGCACGAGATCACCATGGTGCGCGAGAAGTTTTCACGGCTGGTGTCAGCGTAGCGGCCCTTCAGTTCGTTCTTGTCGGAGAAACCGATGGCATGGACGAGGAAGTCGATCGTGCCCCATTTCTCTTTGAGCGCCGCGAACACCGCGTCGACGCTGGCGATGTCTTCCACATCACACGGCAGCACCAGTTCCGCACCAAGCGATTCAGCGAGCGGCTTGACGCGCTTGCCGAGCGCGTCGCCCTGATAGGTGAAGGCGAGTTCGGCGCCGTGGGCGTGAAGCGTCTTGGCGATGCCCCATGCGATCGAGTGATCGTTGGCGACCCCCATGATGAGACCGCGCTTGCCTTGCATCAGTTGCGTCATGGAGTGCTCCGTCATGCCCGGCCTTGTGCCGGCCATCCACGTCTATCGAACGTGGGTTGGATGATTGAAGGCGTGGATGGCCGGAACACGTCCGGCCATGACAAGAAAATGGTCTGCGCTCCGATCATCGGACCGGCGCGCGCAATCTCACGCGTCCAGCCGCTTGAACACCAGCGTCGCGTTGGTGCCGCCGAAGCCGAACGAATTGGAGAGCACGGTGCCGACCTTGGCGTTGTCGATGCGTTTGCGCACGATCGGCATGTCGGCGAACACCGGATCGAGTTCCTGGATGTTGGCGCTTTCGCAGATGAAACCGTTGTTCATCATCAAGAGCGAATAGATCGCCTCCTGCACCCCGGTTGCGCCGAGCGAGTGACCGGTGAGCGACTTGGTGGCGGAGATCGGCGGGCACTTGTCCTCGTTGCCGAATACTTTTCGAATCGCTTCAATTTCCGGCGGATCGCCGGCCGGCGTCGAGGTGGCGTGCGGATTGATGTAATCCACCGGCCCTTTCACGGTCGACAGCGCCATCTTCATGCAGCGCTCGGCGCCCTCGCCCGATGGCGCCACCATGTCGTAACCGTCCGAGGTCGCGCCGTAACCGACGATCTCGCCATAGATGCGCGCGCCGCGCGCTTTCGCATGTTCGAGTTCTTCCAGCACCAGCACGCCGGCACCGCCGGCGATGACGAAGCCGTCGCGGTTGAGGTCATAGGCGCGCGAGGCGACGCTCGGCGTGTCGTTGTATTTCGAGGACATCGCGCCCATGGCGTCGAAGAAAACCGACAGCGTCCAGTCCAGTTCCTCGGAGCCGCCTGCGAAGACGATATCCTGCTTGCCCCACTGAATGGTCTCGTAGGCGTTGCCGATGCAGTGGTTCGAGGTCGCGCAAGCCGACGAGATCGAATAGTTGACGCCCTTGATCTTGAACCAGGTGGCGAGCGTCGCCGACGCCGTGGACGACATCGCCTTCGGCACCGCGAACGGGCCGACGCGTTTCGGGCCTTTGCTGCGGGCGATGTCGGCGCCCTCGACGATGGTGCGCGTCGACGGGCCGCCGGAGCCCATGATGATGCCGGTGCGCTCGTTGGAGACATCGGACGGCTCAAGTCCGGAATCGCGGATCGCCTGCTCCATCGCGATGTGATTCCAGACACCGCCTTGCGCGAGGAACCGCATGGCGCGGCGGTCGATCATGCCTTCGGTATCGAGCGTCGGCGCGCCCTGCACCTGCGAGCGGAATCCAAGCTCCGCGTATTTCTCGGCGCGCGAGATGCCCGGCTTGGCCTCGTAGAGACTTGCCAGCACTTCCTGAGTGTTGTTTCCGATCGATGAGACAATCCCCATCCCGGTGACGACAACTCGCCTCATATTTGCCTCGCCTGTCCCTGCGTTGATGCCCAAAACCCGCCAGCGCAACATAACGTCACGACGACGGCCTGAAAATTGTGATTTACGTCACGTCGCCGATCCGATGATCGCATCATGTCCGACGCGCGCAACACCATGCGCAAGCGGAATATGACGCTGCGCGACGCCCACCGGCTCAGGCAGCCGCCTGCTTGAACAGCCCGACCCGCAAATCCTTGGCGCGGTAGATAATCTCGCCATCGGCGGAAAGCGAGCCGTCGGCAATGCCGAGCCACAATTTCGAACGCATCACCCGCTTGATGTCGACGGTGTAGACGACCTTGCTGATGTTCGGCAGCACTTGGCCGGAGAATTTCAATTCGCCAAGGCCAAGCGCGCGGCCGGGTCCGGGGCCGCCGGACCAGCCGAGGAAGAAGCCGACCATCTGCCACATCGCATCGAGGCCGAGGCAGCCCGGCATCACCGGATCGCCCTTGAAATGGCAGCCGAAAAACCAGAGATCGGATTTGACGTCGAGTTCCGCGCGGACGATGCCCTTGCCGTATTCGCCGCCGGTGTCGGAGATTTCGGTGATGCGGTCGAACATCAGCATCGGCGGCAATGGCAGTTGGGCGTTTCCGGGCCCGAACAGTTCCCCGCGGCCACAGGCCAGCAGGTCCTCATATTCATAACTGCCACGCTTGTCCTGCATGTCGCCCGCCTTTCGCCTTGTGATCGTAGCCCTCTAAACCAACCCGGATTGGCAGGCCGATTCGCTCTCTAACACGCGCCTTGAGGCTGGCAAAGCGATTGCGGGGGCCCGGTCCGCTGCGATTTGCCGCCTGCACAGGCACTTAGGGCCTTCCGGCTGGCGGAGGTCGGGCTAGTTGCGAAAAACTTGCATCTAATCCGGGCATCCCTATAATAAGGTCATAGTGTTCTCGCGTTGAAGGGCTGATCGGGTGCCTGAAGTGAAGATGGACGACAAATCTGCAGCCGTGGCTGACGTCGCCGAGGCGGCGAGGCCGGTTCCGGGCCGTCATCCGGCTCTGACCGGCTGCCCGTGGCATGACGTCAACGAGATGCTGCAATCGGTGGGCCTGCGCCCGACCCGGCAGCGCATGGCGCTCGGCTGGCTGCTGTTCGGCAAGGGCGACCGTCACCTCACCGCGGAAATGCTCTACGAGGAAGCCACCCACGCCAAGGTGCCGGTGTCGCTGGCGACCGTCTACAACACCCTCAACCAGTTGACCGATGCCGGCCTGCTGCGCCAGGTCAGTGTCGACGGCACCAAGACCTATTTCGACACCAACGTCTCGACGCACCACCACTTCTACCTCGAGAACAGCCACGAGCTGGTGGACATCCACGAGCCGAACCTGATGCTGCAGAAGATGCCCGAGGTGCCGGAGGGCTACGAGATCAGCCGCGTCGACATGGTGGTTCGCCTGCGCAAGAAACGCTGAACCCCACCGTCCACGATTGCAGAATGAAAGAGCCCTCGAACGATGTTCGGGGGCTCTGCTTTTGCGCTATCGCCGCGCAAGTTGGGTTCTGGTGTCCCGGGCGCTGCGGCACGAAGTGACGCTGCGCCCGGGACCGTTACGACAAGCACCGCAAAGACCCCGGATCAGCTGCGCACCGTTTCACGCTGCGCAGCATCCGGGGAACCACTGAGAGGTAGTCCGGCGCCATTTCAAACAGTTCTTCAGTTCACCTTCTCGTCGGCATAGACGCCCCACAGCCGGGGCTGCTCGATCCAGCCGTCAAAACCCTCGCCGCTGATGTGGCACCAGCCGTTGTTGCAGCGCTTGACCTGCGCCACCACGCCGGCCTGCAAACGCGCCGCAACCGCGCTCTTGACGTCGGGGCGATCATATAACGAGGCCAGTTCGTCCTTGGACTTCATCGTCACCACCGCAGTGCGGCGGCCGGACAGCAGCGAGTGATAGACCCAGCCCTCGGCGCCTTCGGAATCGCGCACCCGCCGCCAGTTCTCGAACTCGGCGGTGACCTCCACCGGCAGGCCGGACTTGGTGTAGATCCAGCTCACTTCATTGTCCTTGGTGGGACCGAGCCGCACGTTGACGTGATCGGACTTGAGGCTGACATAACGCGGAATCGGCAAGCCGCTGGCCGACCCGACCGACGCCGCCATCGCCGCGCCTCCCATGACCAGCAGCACGCCACCTGCCACCAACGCCAGAACTCCCTTCAACGCCATCAACCTGCCCCTTGAATCAACAACATCACTCGTCCAGCCGCGCACCCCATGCGCGGTCCGGTTCCCGCGGGCTGATCCGGACATCGGCGGGGTTCTTGTCTTGGCCCGGCCTTCTGCTAGAGAGGGTTCGACGTCAGCCATCCGGCGCACGCGTTGGTGCGCCCGGCAGGCTGTCGTGGATACCGTGGATATCCGAAATCAGTGCGGCAGCCGCAGTTTCGAACACCCCGGTTAATGAGGACTGAACAGGCGTGGCCCAAGCCCGAAGTTCGCACGAGATAACATCGGCTTCGCAGCGGCCATCGACGGCCGGACGACGCGGCGGCGGGAGGACACATCATGGCGGCTAAGAAAAAACCTCTCGTGGTGGTCACGCGCACGCTGCCCGACTCGATCGAGACGCGGATGCGCGAACTGTTCGACGCCCGCCTCAACCTCGACGATCATCACATGAGCCAGGACGAACTGGCGGAAGCAATGCGCACCGCCGACGTGCTGGTGCCGACCGTGACCGACGAGATCAACGAGGAGCTGATCAAGCAGGCCGGCCCGCAACTCAAACTGATCGCGCAGTTCGGCAACGGCGTCGACAACATCGACGTCGCCGCCGCCCACGCGCGCGGCATCACCATCACCAACACGCCGAAGGTGCTGACCGAGGACACCGCCGACATGACCATGGCGCTGATCCTCGCGGTGCCGCGCCGCATGATCGAAGGCGCCGACATCCTGCCCAACGGCAAGGACTGGCCGGGCTGGTCGCCGACCTGGATGCTGGGCCGGCGGCTCGGCGGCAAAAGGCTCGGCATCATCGGCATGGGCCGTATCGGCCAGGCGGTGGCACGCCGCGCCCGCGCCTTCGGCTTGCAGATCCACTACCACAACCGCAAGCCGGTCGCTCCGATGATCGCCGACGAACTCGGCGCGACCTATTGGGATTCGCTCGACCAGATGCTGGCGCGGATGGACATCATCTCCATCAACTGCCCGCACACGCCCGCGACCTTCCATCTTTTGTCGGCGCGGCGGCTGAAGCTGATCCGCAAGGACGCCTACATCGTCAACACCGCGCGCGGCACGGTGATCGACGAAGACACCATGACCAAGCTGATCGAGACCGGCGAGATCGCCGGTGCCGGGCTCGACGTCTACGAGCACGAACCCGCCGTCAACCCGAAACTGATCCGCCTCGCCAAGGCCGGCCGCGTGGTGCTGCTGCCGCACATGGGCTCGGCCACCATCGAGGGCCGCGTCGAGATGGGTGAGAAGGTGATCATCAACATCCGCACTTTCCTCGACGCCCACAAGCCGCCGGACCGCATCCTGCCCAGCATGGTGTGAAAGCCTGTTTGGAAAGTTTGCCTCCGGGGTGTCCCGGGCGCACTGCGGCACGAAGTGACGCTGCGCAGAACCAGGATCGTTGCAGCAAACATCGCGAAGACCCCGGCTCGGCAGCGCACCGTTTCACGCTGCGCTGCGTCCGGGGAACGACCGGGAGGGTGCCCGGCGATGCCGCGTTTGCGCAAAACCGTTGCGGAACGACGCCGAATTGCGAGCCCGGAGCGGGCTTGTTACGGTTCGGAAAATGCGGAAATGCGAGGGACCGGAGACGCCATGACCGACAATCTTGCCACCACCGTTCAGCACGCGCGCGCGCAGAGCATCGGCGACATGCTGCGCCGCTCCGCGCAGCGCCTCGGCGACAAGACCGCGCTGACCTGCGGCGACACGGTGTGGACCTATGCCGGGATGAACGCGATCTGCGACCGGCTCGCGCGCGGTCTCGGCAAGTTCGGCGTCGGTAAAGGCGACCGCGTCGCGGTGCTGTCGCGCAACTCGCACTCCTTCGCGGCGCTGCGTTTCGCGCTGGCGCGCATCGGCGCGGTGCTGGTGCCGATCAACTTCATGCTCAACCCGGACGAGATCCGCTTCATCCTGTCCAGCTCCGGCGCCACCGTGCTGGCGGTCGGCCCTGATTTCGTCGACGTCGCGCGCGATGCCGCCGCGAAGGATTGCGCGGTGAAATCCATGGTGTGGCTGCCGGGCGAAGAACCGGCAACGCCGCCCGCCGGCATGACCACCTTCGACGATCTGCTCGACGCCGACGCATCGCCGGTGAGCGTCTATGTCGACAACCGCGACCTGGCGCAGATCATCTATACCAGCGGCACGGAATCGCTGCCGAAGGGCGCGATGCTGAGCCACGAAGCGGTGATGTGGCAGTATGTCAGTTGCGTCATCGAAGGCAGCATGGCCGAGGAGGACGTCGTGCTGCATGCGCTGCCGCTCTATCACTGCGCGCAGCTCGACGTGTTTCTCGGTCCCGCCGTCTATCTCGGCTCGAGCAACATCGTTATCGGCAAGCCCGCGCCCGACCTGATCCTGTCGCTGATCGCCAAATTCGGCGTGACCTCGTTCTTCGCGCCGCCGACGGTGTGGATCGGCATGCTGCGCTCGGCGGCATTCGACACCACCGACCTGAGCAGCCTGCGCAAAGGCTATTACGGCGCATCGATCATGCCGGTGGAAGTGCTGCTCGAATTGCAGCGGCGGCTGCCGAACGTGCGGTTCTGGAATTTCTACGGCCAGACCGAGATCGCGCCGCTTGCCACCGTACTGAAGCCGGAGGACCAGTTGCGCAAGGCCGGCTCTGCCGGCAAGCCTGCCCTCAACGTCGAAACCCGCGTCGTCAACGACGACATGCAGGACGTTGCCGTGGGCGAGGTCGGCGAGATCGTGCACCGCTCGCCGCATCTGCTGTCGGGCTACTACAACAACCCGGAGAAGACGGCGGAAGCCTTCATCGGCGGCTGGTTTCACTCCGGCGATCTCGCCACCGTCGATGACGAGGGCTACATCACCGTGGTCGACCGGCGGAAGGACATGATCAAGACCGGCGGCGAGAACGTCGCCAGCCGCGAGGTCGAGGAGATGATCTACCGGCTGCCGGAAGTCTCCGAGGTCGCGGTGGTCGGCCTGCCCGATCCGCGCTGGATCGAGGCGGTGACCGCGATCGTCGTGGTGAAGGCCGGTCACTCGCTGACCGAGAGCGCGGTGATCGATCACTGCGCCGAGGCGATGGCGCACTTCAAGACGCCGAAGCGCGTCATCTTCGTCGACAGCCTGCCGAAAAACCCCAGCGGCAAACTGCTCAAGCGCGAACTGCGCCAGCGCTACCTTGCGGCGGCCGCGGAGTAGCACCTCTCCGGCTGCACTCTTTCTCCGTCATTGCAATGACGATTCAACTATGCCCGCTCAAATCGGTAATCGTCGGGTTGTCGCCGTTGAGCGGATTGGCCGGATCGCGGGCATAGCGCAGCGTCTCGAAGCGCATCGCGCGGGCGTCGATCATCAATAGCCGGCCGACCAGTCCCTCGCCGAAGCCGACGATCTCGCGGATCACCTCCAGCGCCATCAATGAGCCGAGCGTTCCCGCCAGCGCGCCCATCACCCCGGCTTCCGCGCAGGCCGGCACCGTGCCGGGCGGCGGCGGCTCCGGAAACAGGCAGCGATAGGTCGGGTTAAGAACGCCGTCGGCATTTCGCTCGTGCGCGCGGATCGTGGTGAGCGAGGCGTCGAACACGCCGAGCGCGCCGGTGACGAGCGTCTTCTTCGCGAGATAACACGCATCAGCCACCAGATAGCGCGTGGCGAAATTGTCGGAGCCGTCGGCGACGATGTCGTAGTCCGCCAGCAGCTCCATCGCGTTCGACGCATCGAGCCGCATGGAATGCGCGCGAAAGTCCACATGCGGATTGAGCGCGGCGATGGTGGACGCCGCGCTGTCGACCTTGCGCGCACCGACATCCGGCGTGGTGTGAATGATCTGGCGTTGCAGGTTGGACAGCGTCACCACGTCGTCATCGACTACGCCGAGGGTGCCGACGCCGGCGGCGGCGAGATACATCAGCACCGGCGCGCCGAGCCCGCCCGCGCCGATCGACAGCACCCGCGCCGCCTTGAGTTTCGCCTGGCCGGGGCCGCCGACCTCGCGCATCACGATGTGGCGGGCATAGCGTTCGAGTTCTTCGGGAGAGAGCATGTTGACGCGATATCCTGATATGGCGCCCGCGTTGTAGCACGGTGACGCTCGCTGATGGCATCGAACCTTGCGGCCGCTTTTGCCGACCTATGATCTATGCTTCATTGGCAGTCTGACGAGGCCATGCAACCCGCCAAGAATCCGCTCATGAGATCGCTTCTCCCCGCAACGCTGGTCCTTGCCGCAACGGTGCTGCCCGCCATCGCCCAGCCGGCCGGCGTGAAGCCGAAGCCGGTGACGACCATCGCCGTGCCGCCGGCGACGCAGACCCCACTCGACACCATCAAGGCGCTGTCGCAGGGCGAACGGCAGGCGATCCAGTCGGATCTGGCGTGGATCGGCAAGTACAACGGCCTGATCAACGGCGAGGCCAGCGAACGGCTGGTGACTGCGATCAAGGCGTACCAGACCAGCCGCAAAGGGAAGCCGACCGGCGTGCTCAATCCGCAGGAGCGCGAGCAGCTCGCCGCCAGTGCGAAGAAGTTGCAGGCCAATGTCGGCTGGAAGCTGATCGGCGATCCTGGCACCGGGATGCGCACCGGCCTGCCGTCAAAGCTCGCGCCGCAACAGAGCAGCGACGCCAACGGCACGCATTGGCGCTCGGCGTCCGGCGCGGTCGAGATCTCGCTGACGCGGCGCAAGCAGGCCGACATCACCACCGCCAAGCTCGCATCGCAGGAACGCGCGGCGGCCGACCGCAAGGTGACCTATTCGACGGTGAAGCCGGACTTCTTCGTGCTGTCGGGCACTGACGGCCCAAAGAATTTCTACATGCGCGGCCAGTTGCGCGGCGACGAGGTGCGCCTGCTCACCATCCGTTACGACGACGCCAGCAAGGCCGCGATGGAGCCCGTGGTGATCGCGATGTCGAGCGCGTTCAATCCGTTTCCGACCGGCGCACAGGCGGTCGGTCCGCCGCCGCGCAAGAGCGTCGAATACGCCAGCGGCCTCGTCGTCAGCGGCAAGGGATTCATCGTCACCGACCGCCAGCCGATCGAGGGTTGCCAGTCCATCGTCATCGCCGGCCACGGCAACGCCGACAAGGTCGCGGAGGACAAGACCCACGACCTCGCGCTGCTGCGCATCTACGGCACGCGCGATCTCGCGGCGCTGGCGCTCGGCAGCACCGCGGCGAAATCCGACGTGACTTTGACCGGCATCGCCGATCCGCGCAGCCAGGGCGGCGGCGCGGCGGTGAGCAGCGCGCGCGCCAGCGTGATGCCGATCGGCAGCAAGGGCGAGTTGTCGCTGACACCGGTGCCCGGCCTCGGCTTCTCCGGCGCCGCGGCGCTCGATGATGGCGGCCAGTTCGCGGGGATCGCGCAATTGCGGCCGATCCAGCTTACGGGACCAGCAGCAGGCACCACCGCGCCGCAGGCGATGCTGGTGCCGGCGGATATCGTGCGCGGTTTCCTCAAGAGCAACGACGTTGCGATGGATGGCGCCGCGAAGGATGCGAAGGCGGCAATGGTGCGCGTGATCTGCGTGCGGAAGTAGCGGATCACACTTCCGTCACAGCGTCATTGCGAGCGAAGCGAAGCAATCCAGTCTTACTTCATGGCTTCTGGATTGCTGTGATGTTGTTAAGACGTGGATGCCCGGAACAAGCCCGGACATGACGGAGAGCTGAAACAGCGACGACATCGCGCAGGGCAGGTAACCCCTACAACGCCTCGCCCTTCAACAGGCGCGGCACTTCGCCGGACAAGCCGGCCGCCTGCTTGATGAACAGGCTTTTCAGCGGCGGCAGGCGGTCGACGAGGCCGAGGCCGATGTCGCGCACGCCGCGCAGCAAGGTCGAGTCGTTGGAGAACAGTACATTGAGCGCGTTGGTGGCAACCCCCATCGCCATGGTGTCGAAGCGCCGCCAGCGCTGATAGCGCTCCAGCACATTCGCCGATCCCGGATCGATACCGAGCCGCGCCGCGTCGACGATCACTTCCGCCAGCGCCGCGATGTCCTTCAGCCCCATGTTGAGGCCCTGCCCCGCGATCGGATGGATCACATGCGCGGCGTCGCCGACCAGCGCCATGCGATCGGCGATGAACGAACGCGCCACGAAATACTGCAGCGGAAACGCGCGCGGCTTGTCGAGCGCCTTGATCTCGCCGAGGTGCAGGCCGAAGCGCTGCTCCAGCTCGGCGTGAAATTCGTCATCCGGCAGCGCGGTGATGCGCGCGGCGTTCCTGCGCGTTTCGGTCCACACCAGCGAGGAGCGCTTGCCCTTGAGCGGCAGAATGGCGAACGGCCCGGCCGGCAGGAAGTGCTCCTCGGCGCGGCCCTCGTGATCGCGCTCATGGCCGACGGTGACGACGATGCCGGATTGGTCGTATTCCCAGCCATGGGTGGCGATGCCGGCACGCTCGCGCAGTTTCGAGCGGGCGCCGTCGGCGGCGACCAGCACGCTGGCGTGGACAGTTTCGCCATCGGCGAACGTCACGTCGATGCCGCCGCCATGCGACTGATACGTCGTGACGGCGGTTGCGCGCAGCGTCACGCCCGCGGCCTCGGCGCGCTTCACCAGCGCGTCGATCAGCAGGCGGTTCTCCACCATGTGCGCGAACGGCTCACCGGGTTCGACCTCGCCGGCGAAGGTGAGGAAGGTCGGGCGCGTCGCGTCCGCCAGCTTCGAATCCGTCACCACCATGTCGAGGATCGGCTGCGACTGCGGCCCCACCTCGTCCCAGACGCCGATGCTCTCGAACAGGCGGCGGCAGGCGGCGACGATGGCGGTGGCGCGCGGGTCGCGGCTCGGGCGGCTGGCCAGCGCCGGATCGGCGACGATCACCGGCACCGCCTCGCCCAATCCCTGCCGCAGCGCCAGCGCCAGCGCCAATCCGGCGAAGGCGCCGCCGGCGATCACAATGCTTGGCTGAGCCGACATCATCGCACCTTTCTCAAAACCAGACTTGTCAGCGGGTTATAGCTGAGCGAAACAGGTTTCCCAAACAGGGCAACGCACGCCTTTCGCCGTCCTTCGCTTCACCGCAACGACGGATAGATTGCTGCCCGCGTGTGGCCGAATCACGAGATTTCCATGTCCAAAAGCCTGATCGACCTGATTTCCATCCTCGACCTCGAACCGCTGGAAGAGAACCTGTTTCGCGGCGTCAGCCCGCAGACGAGTTGGCAGCGGGTGTTCGGCGGTCAGGTGATCGGCCAGGCGCTGGTCGCGGCCTGCCGCACCGTCGAGAACGTCGAGACGCGGCTGCCGCACTCCCTGCATTGCTACTTCATCCTGCCCGGCGACCCGGCGATTCCGATCATCTACGAGGTCGAGCGGCTGCGCGACGGCCGCAGCTACGTCACCCGGCGCGTCACCGCGATCCAGCACGGCCAGGCCATCTTTTCGCTGATGGTTTCGTTCCATGCCGACGAGGCAAGCGCGTTCGACCATCAGGAGCCGATGCCGCAGGTGCCGACCCCGGACAAGCTGACGGCGGAGGAAGTCGCCAAGCAGCCGATGTTCAAGGAGATGCCGGACTTCATCCGGCGCTACTACGAATCCGACCGCCCGATCGAGCTGCGCCCGGTGGAACTCGGCCGCTATTTCGGCGAGAAGATCGACGACGGCCGCATCCACATCTGGATCCGCACCGCCGCAAAACTCCCCGACGACCCGGCGCTGCACATGTGCGCGCTGGCCTATGCCTCGGACTTCTCGCTACTCGACGCCGCGATGGCGCGCTACGGCCGCACCCTGTTCGACAAGCGGATGATGCCGGCGAGCCTCGACCACGCGATGTGGTTCCATCGGCCGTTCCGCGCCGACGAGTGGCTGCTCTACGCGCAGGATTCCCCGAGCGCCCAGCACGGCCGCGGCCTGACGCGCGGCCTGATCTTCCGGCAGGACGGTACTCTGGTGGCCTCGGTGGCGCAGGAAGGCTCGCTGCGGCAGCGCCGGGAGACGCCCCAAGAATAGGACAAGGGATAAAACCGGCTCAAAAGACCCTCGTCCCGCATTTCTGTACGTGACAAATCACCGCAGACGCCGCAGGGTTCCGGCCATGAAGCTGATCGTCGCCATCATCAAACCGTTCAAGCTGGACGAAGTCCGTCAGGCGCTGACCGACATCGGCGTTCACGGCATGACCGTGACCGAGGTCAAGGGCTACGGCCGCCAGAAGGGCCACACCGAGGTCTATCGCGGCGCCGAGTACCTGGTGAACTTCCTGCCCAAGCTGCGCATCGAGATCGTGGTCCCCGCCGACCTCGCCGGCAAGACGGTAGAAGCCGTCAGCGTCGCCGCGCGCACCGGCCAGATCGGCGACGGCAAGATTTTCGTCACCCCGGTCGAGCACGCGCTGCGCATCCGCACCGGCGAGGCCGATGGCGATGCGCTTTGACGATGTGAGCTGGTTCCCCGGATGCTGCGCAGCGCGCCGCGCTTTGCGGCGTGGTGCGCTGCTAAGCCGGGGGCGCAACGAAGGTTGGCATTGGGACGGTCCCGGTTCTGCGGAGCAGCGTGAAGACCGCTGCACCGCGCCCGGGACACGAGATTTGTCCAATCGGACGTAGAGAAGCGAAAACCGAGGAATCACAATGGGAGCAATTCGGCGTTTTGCGGCTTGCGCTGCGGCGGTGGCCGCGACATCGATCACTCCCGCGCTGGCGCAAACCGCCGCGCCCGCGAGCACCATCAGCGCCGCCGATACCGCATGGATGATCGTCGCCACCGCCTTCGTGCTGATGATGACGATCCCCGGCCTCGCGCTGTTCTACTCCGGCATGGTGCGCAAGAAGAACGTGCTGGCGACGATGGCGCAAAGTCTCGCCGCCGTGGCGCTGATCTCGGTGTTGTGGGTGGCGTTCGGCTACACGCTGACCTTCGGCGGCACCGGCAAATTTCTCGGCACCCTCGACCGCGTGTTCCTGATGGGCATGACGCTCGACAGCATCAACCCGGCGGCGAAGACCATCCCCGAAGCATTGTTCATGCTCTACCAGATGACCTTCGCCGTTATCACCGTGGCGCTGGTGGCGGGCGCGGTGGCCGATCGCATGAAGTTCTCCGCCTACCTGCTGTTCTCGATCGGCTGGTTCATGTTCGTCTACATTCCGCTGGCGCATTGGGTGTGGGGCGGAGGCTTCCTCGGCAATGCCGGCGTGCTGGATTTCGCCGGCGGCACCGTGGTGCATCTCAGCGCCGGCGTCGGCGGCCTCGTCGCGGCGATGGTGATCGGCAAGCGCCACGGCTACGGCAACGACAACCTCGCGCCGTTCGACCTGTCGCTGGCGGTGATCGGCACCGGCCTGTTGTGGGTCGGCTGGTTCGGCTTCAACGGCGGCTCGGCGCTCGGCGCCAACTCGCGCGCGATCTTCGCCATCACCGCGACGCACCTCGCCGCCTGCGCCGGCGCTTTGACGTGGGGCGCGATCGAATGGCTGACGCGGCGCAAGCCTTCCGTGCTCGGCATGATTTCGGGCGCGGTGGCCGGGCTCGGCACCATCACGCCGGCGTCCGGCTTCGTTATGCCGTGGCATGGCCTGATCATCGGCGTCATCGCGGGCGTCGTCTGCTACTGGGCCTGTACCAGCCTCAAGCATCGCTTCCATTACGACGACTCGCTCGACGTGTTCGGCGTCCATGGCATCGGCGGCCTGATCGGCACCTTGCTGGCGGGCGTGTTCGCCACCGAATCCATCGGCGGCGCGTCGGGCCTGCTGGAAGGCAATCCGCAACAGTTGCTGATCCAATTCTACGGCGTCGCAGTGACGCTGATATGGACCGTCGCGGTGACCTTCGTGCTGCTCAAGATCGTCGGCGGCTTCGTGCCGCTACGGGTGACGCGCGACCACGAACTCGAAGGCCTCGACCTCACCCAGCACGGCGAAGCGTTGCAATGACGTGAAGGTGGCCCCCGCGACCGAAGCGAAATTCGTTTTGCGGGCAGGTTTGCAACACGAAAATCGTCGTCCCTGCGCAGGCAGAGACGACGCTGGAGGTTACATATTGCGATCCGCAAGTTCGGTCTGCGAGGCGAACCAGCGCATCAACCAGCGATACACCCACGGAATCGGGATGATGAAGGAGCAGGCGATCGCGGCCACGATCGCCCGCCAAAGAAAATCCAGCCCGCTGCCGTTGAAGACAATCGCGCGGCGCGTGCCCTGAATGTTATTGCAGAACCATCGCATCCATGCGGTGTAGACCCATGCCCAGCCGATGATGGTGATCACGGAGATGACCCCCAGCACGGCCCAGCCGAAAAACGCCCAGACCGAGCCGGAGAAGCTGAGACCGAGCGGGCGTCCATCGGCAGCGAGGTTCGCGACGAGCCATTTGAGGAACAGCCACTGGAGCGCCACCTGGACGAGGAACGACAGATTGGCGAGCACCTCGCTTCCGGTCATGGCGAGGGCGACCATCACCACCACCGCGCCGAAGAACCAGGGAACGATCGTCATCGCCGTCCCCTCGAAACTGAGATTCGGCCGGCCGCGCACCTGAACATGGGGCACGAGCCACTTCAGGTACCAGACCAGCACCCACGGCAATGGGATGATCAGCACCGAGCAGATCGCCAGCACGATGCTGCGCCAGGTGAAGTCCCAGATGCCGAAATCGATCCACAGCGATCCACCGGACGCCCCGCCCGCGGTCAACACCGATGCGGCTGACGACGGCGCCCCGCTAAAATTGTTTCCGCCGACGCTCGCGCCCGCGAGATTCGGCGGCCCCGGCGGCCGCGGCCGGTCCATCAGGCCGGGGACATCCTGGGCGTGCTGCCAGTTCTCCATTCCGTTGGTCCAGACATAGCTGGCGCCGGGTATGGTCCCGTTGGCGATCAGGTCGCGAAACTGACTTTCCGAAAAAGGCCCAAGCTGCTTGCCGCCGTCGGCGTAGAACCAGACGCGATCCGACATGCTGTCTCCTCAGGGGTTGCGCGCAAGGGGGATCCCCTCGGCACGGAAAAACGGACGCACGGAGAAACTGCGACGGGACCGCCGCACGAATGGTAGTCGGCGCAGCCTACACGGACGTTCACGAGATTTTGAGTGACGATAATACCGCACCGCCAGTTTCCCACCAGCGACGGCAGGCGGGTGGCGCCACACGAAGATTGTCGTCCCTGCGAAGGCAGGGACCCATACGCCGTGTCGCCGATGATTCGGAAAGCGATCGTGATCCTTGGCGAAGACCGCCATCAACCACGAGCATCCGGGGTTATGGGTCCCTGCCTTCGCAGGGACGACGCTGACGTTATGCGACTTGGCCTGCCGCCCCTACAGCTCGAACACCGCCGACACCGGCACATGGTCGGACGGTCGCTCCCAGCCGCGCGCTTCGCGCAGGATGCTGAAGTCGCGCACGTTGTCGCGCAGCGCCTGCGAGACCCAGATGTGATCGAGCCGGCGGCCGCGGTCGGCGGCGGCCCAGTCGGCGGCGCGATAGCTCCACCACGTATAGACCTTTTCCGACAGCGGAATCCGTTCGCGCGCGACGTCGAACCAGCCGCCACGCGCCTGCACCCCGAGCAGCTTCTCGGTTTCCACCGGCGTGTGCGACACGATCTTGAGCAACTGCTTGTGCGACCAGACATCGTGCTCGTGCGGCGCGACGTTCAGATCGCCGACCAGAATGTGCCGCGCGCCGCCATTGGGATGCAACGGCGCGCAGTCGCGCATCTCGTCGAGGAATTTCAGCTTGTGATCGAACTTCGGATTGAGCGCGACGTCGGGAATGTCGCCGCCCGCCGGCACGTAGAAATTATGCAAGACAACGGGTGTTGCCAGATTGGCCTTGGCGCCGATCGCCACCGAGATGTGCCGCGAATCCAGCTTGTCGCAAAACGTGCGAACGTCGGTCGAATCAAACGGCAGCTTCGAGACGATGGCGACGCCGTGATAACCCTTCTGGCCGTTGAGCGCGACGTGCTCGTAGCCGAGCCGCTTGAAGCGCTTCAGCGGAAACGCATCGTCCGGGCACTTGGTCTCTTGCAGGCACAGCACATCCGGCCGCGCCGCCTTGATGAACTTGGCGACCAATTCGATGCGCAGCCGCACCGAATTGATATTCCAGGTGGTGAGCTTGAATTGCATGGATGATGGAGAAGATCGCGGTTTCCCTTCTCCCTTGCGGGAGAAGGTGGCGCGGACGAAGTCCGTGCCGGATGAGGGGTCGTTGATCAGGAGACCCTATCACCCCTCACCCACCTTCGCTACGCGAAGGCACCCTCTCCCACAGGGGGAGAGGGAAAGAAAGCGCTACTGACGCGACGTGGAGTAGTTGGTGAAGTCGATCTTGAACATCGACGGATCGGGCCGCTTGGTTGAGTCGAGATTGTAGACCGCGACCGTGGTGTCGTAGCCCTGCGGATCGGTGATGGTCCACTGCTTGAGCTGGTTGTCCTTGACGCCATACATCAGCATCAGCCGGCTGGTGCCGACCAAGGGGTTCTGCTCTTCCAAAGTGATGCTGATGTAGAGGTCGTCGGCGGAGACGCCGACCACCTTGGTATCCTGCATCAGGTCGATGCGGTTCGACAGCAGGAAGCGCAGCGGCGTCTGCGACAGCGGATAGTTATCCTGCGTCGCCAGCTTGGTGTCGCGCACCACGACCGACTGCCCGTCGGCGATGATCGAGATGTTGCTCGGCGCGTCGTATTCAAAGCGGATCTTGCCCGGCTTCTGCATGTAGAAATCGCCGGTGGTGCGGCTGCCGTCCGGCCCGACCTGCACGAACTGCCCGACCAGCGTTTGCAGCGACGACAGATAGGCGCTGACCTTGGCGGCTTCCGCGCGCTGCTTCGCGTCAAAACTGGTGAACAGCCCGCCGGCGGCGCGCTTGCGCGGATCGGGAATGATCGGATTGGGCGGCGTGGTCGCGGCGGCCGCGGGCTTGCCGGCGATCGCCACCGGCTTACCGGCCTGCGCCACCACGATGTTGCCGTCCCGCACGGCCGGCGCGGGTTTCGGCAAGGGAATCGATTCAGCGAACGCGGGCAGCGCCAGCAATCCCGACAGCACGGTCGCGGCGATCACGCGCCCGGCATAGACCCGTGTCTTGAGGAAATCGCCCTGAACAACGCCTTCAACAAAGCCTTGTTCACACAAGCCTTGGGTGAGCCTTTTCGGAAATCTGTGCAATGTCTCGTCCTGATGGGGCCATCGTGGGGCTGGCGCTAATGCAAAGCTGTGGCGATTTCGCGACCCATAACGTTTGGGGCGCCTGGAGCATGATTTTCCGAGGCTGAACTGAGGTCGTCACCCTGAGGTGCTGGCGCGTAGCGCGAGCCTCGAAGGGCGACAGCCGCGATCCTTCGAGGCTCGCGTCGCTCATGCCTCAGGATGACGGCACGCGCTTCAATTCAAGCCCATCACGCTTTAGAAAGGACTTTCCTCCTCCTGATCGATCAATATCTCGCGCTTGCCGGCGTGGTTGGCCGCGCCGACGATGCCTTCCAGCTCCATCCGCTCCATCAGCGAGGCGGCGCGGTTGTAGCCGATCTGCAAGCGGCGCTGGATGTAGCTGGTGGAGGCCTTGCGGTCGCGCTTGACGATCGCCACCGCCTGCTGGAACAGGTCGCCGCCGCCGTCGCCGCCCATGCCGGTGGCATCGAACACCGCGCCGTCCTCGCCTTCGGCCGGCTCCTCCGCAGTGACCGCCTCGAGATATTCCGGCTGGCCTTGCGTCTTGAGGTGACGCACCACCTTCTCGACTTCCTCGTCCGACACGAACGGGCCGTGCACGCGGGAGACGCGGCCGCCGCCGGCCATGTAGAGCATGTCGCCCTGACCCAGCAGTTGCTCGGCGCCCATCTCGCCGAGAATGGTGCGGCTATCGATCTTCGAGGTGACCTGGAAGGAAATACGCGTCGGGAAGTTGGCCTTGATGGTGCCGGTGATGACGTCGACCGACGGGCGTTGCGTCGCGAGGATGACGTGGAGGCCGGCGGCGCGCGCCATCTGCGCGAGGCGTTGCACCGCGCCTTCGATGTCCTTGCCGGCGACCATCATGAGGTCGGCCATCTCGTCGACGATGATGACGATGTAGGGCAGCGCGTCGAGTTCGAGCTTCTCTTCCTCGTAGATCGCCTTGCCGGTTTCCTTGTCGAAGCCGGTATGCACCGTGCGCGTGATCTCTTCACCCTTGGCGCGCGCTTCCGCGAGGCGCGCGTTGAAGCCGTCGATGTTGCGCACGCCGAGCTTGGCCATTTTCTTGTAGCGCTCTTCCATCTCGCGCACGGCCCACTTCAGCGCGACGACGGCCTTCTTCGGATCGGTCACCACCGGCGTCAAGAGATGCGGAATGCCGTCATAGACCGACAGTTCGAGCATCTTCGGATCGACCATGATCAGGCGGCACTGGTCCGGCGTCAGCCGGTAGACCAGCGACAGGATCATGGTGTTGATCGCCACCGATTTACCCGAACCGGTGGTGCCGGCGATCAGCATGTGCGGCGTGCGCGCCAGATCGATGATGATGGATTCGCCGCCGATGTTCTTGCCGAGGCACAGCGGCAGCTTGGCGGTGGACTCGGCCGCTTCCTTGGCGACAAGCAGTTCGCGCAGGTAAACCTTCTCGCGCTTGACGTTGGGCAGTTCGATGCCGATGGCGTTGCGGCCGGGCACCACCGCGACGCGCGCCGACAGCGCGCTCATCGAGCGCGCGATATCGTCGGCGAGGCCGATGACGCGCGACGACTTGATGCCGGGCGCGGGCTCCAGTTCGTACAGGGTGACGACAGGACCGGGACTCGCTTTCACGATTTCGCCGCGCACGCCGAAATCCTGCAACACGCCTTCCAGCGAGCGCGAGTTGTTTTCCAGTTCGGTCTTGCTGAGCGAGACGCGATCCGACGCCTTAGGCGCGGCCAGCACATTGACGGAGGGCAATTCGAATTCGACGTGCGCCTTGCGCGCCGGCGTGCGCGGTGCGGCCTTCTTGCGCGGGGCGCGGGCGGCGGGCGCTTCGTCCTCTTCCTCCTCCTCGACCTCTTCGTCCTCGTATTCCTCCTCGTCGTCTTCGTAGGCTTCTTCCGCCTCGTCATGCGGCGCGATGGAGGGACTGACGCGGCGACCGTTGCCGTCGAGCGAGGGTTCATGCCGCTCGAAACGCGCGGCCGGTTGCGCCGAGCCGCTCGCCACCAGCGAGCGATAGGCCGTGACGATCAGGCGGCCGAGCCGCGCCTTGGCGCTCATCAGCGCATGCACGACAAAGCCGAGCATCGCCGCGCGGCGATCGTTTTCCGCCTCATCGTCGGCGGACAGCGGCGTCTCGTTCTCGTCGTCGAACAGCGTGGCTTCTTCTTCCGTCTCGCGCGCGCCGAAGCCGGCCGCGAAGACGAAGGCCGCGATCGTCGCGGCGAGATAGATGGTGCCGAACAGCAGCGAATAGACGAAGCCGAGTGGCCCCAGCACCAATGCCGGCGCGCGCACCAGGCCATCGCCGACCACGCCGCCGAGGCCGGTCGGCAGCGGCCATGCCGCGTTGTGCGGCCAGCAACTGGCGAAGCCGGCGGCGAACACGGTGCACAAGACCCAGCAGCCGAGCCGCAGCGCTTCGCGATCGAACGGCCGCCGCGTCAGCATGCGCCAGCCCCAGACCGCGACCGGCAACAGCAGCATGATGGCGCCGAGCCCGAGGATCTGCATCAACAGGTCGGCGCTGATCGCGCCGGGATAACCCATGATGTTGCGGATCGGCCGCGAGGTGGCGTGACTCAGCGAAGGATCCTGCACCGACCAGGTGATCAGCGCCGCTGCCGTCGCCGCCGCCAGCGCGATCAGGCCAAGCCCCGTCAACGCGCGCAACTGCCGCAGCAGCATGTCGCGGATCGAGGCCGGCAAGTGCCCGACCAGGGGAATGACGCGTTCCATCGCCGGCATACTCGTGCGCCCCCGCGCTTAATCCAAAACCGCGACCAGCCGATGCAAGGCCTCGGCGGCCGTTTCACTGTCCTGCACCATCGCGACGCGGATATAACCCGCGCCGGGATTGTTCCCGTCGGCCTGCGGACGGGCGAGATAGCTGCCCGGAATCACCCGCACGCCGCCGTCCTTGAAAAGCTTCACCGTCGCCGCCTCGTCGCCGCCATAAGCGGACACATCGAGCCACAGGCAAAAGCCGCCGGCCGGGCGGCTGTAGCCGTAGCGGTTGCCGAGGATCTGATCGGCGAGATCGAACTTCAGCCGGTAGAGCCTTCGGTTCTCCTCGACATGGGCCTCGTCGTTGTAGGCGGCCGCCGCCACGTATTGCAGCGGCACCGGCACCTGCGGCGCGGCGACGTTGCGCAACTCGTGAAACGCCGCGAGGAACTTCGGATCGCCGGCGACGAAGCCGACACGCATGCCGGGCAGGTTCGAACGCTTCGACAGCGACTGGAACACCACGACGTTGGCGAAGTCCGGCCCTGCCGCCTCCAGCATGCTGCCGGGCGCGACCTGGGTGTAGATTTCCGAGTAGCACTCGTCGGCGAGGATCATGAAGCCGTACTGCCGCGCCAGCCCCACCAGCCGATCGCAATAGGCGCGCGAGGCGACCGATCCCTGCGGGTTGGCGGGCGACGCGATGTAGATCGCGACGGTGCGGGCCAGCGTCGCCGGGTCGAGCGCGTCGAGATCGGGCAAAAAGCCGTTGGCGCGGGTGGTCGGCAGGAAGATCGGCTCGCAGCCGGCCGCCTGGGCGCCTGCGGCATAGGCCGGATAGAACGGATTCGGCAGCAGGATCGCGGGCGCGCCCGGTCGCGGCCCGACGAAGCGCGCGGCGGTGATGGCGGCGAAGAACAGCCCCTCGCGGCTGCCGTTGAGCACCAGCACCTCGGTTTCCGGATCGACCGGGTGCGCGAGCGCATAGCGCCGGTTGAGCCAGTTCGCCGCCGCGGTGCGGAACGGCAAAATCCCCCTGGCGATGGGGTAACGGCCGAATTCATTGATATGTTCGGACAAAACCGACCCCACGAACGGCGGGATCGGGTGCTGCGGCTCGCCCAGCGACATTGCGATCAGCGGCTTGCCGGGCTCATGGGGCGCCAGCAGTTCCGCCAGCCGCGCGAACGGCGAGCGCTGGCCTCCGGGCGGGGAGGCCGACTGCGCCGCAGCGGATGTCGCGGAGATCACCATCTTGAAACGCCAGCACTTTCTCGGAACCCGGCCGCGCCAAAGCGAAGCATCCGTGGGCCGGGCAGACACGGATGCCTAACATAAGGACGCCGAGGTTAAGACGCGATTAACCATCGGCATGATCCTAAAGCGTGGAAACCGGTTTTTGGACCGTGACCATCTCGGCATCAAGCCCGGCAGCAAGGTCGAATTCCGTCGCGCCGCCGACGGCGGCATTGTGTTTGAGCGTGCCGGCTGACAGCCGGCTGACAGAAGTCGCCGCGTGCGGCGAAAATGTCGGGACCGTTCTTCAGGTCCGGACAGACGCTTTTCGTAATCGATCAGTTTGAAGCGTCCCTTGCCCGTGGATAGCAGTCAGCGCGAATGAGACGCATCGCAAGACCGAAGGGCTCCGGTTTTCACCGGAGCCCTTCGCAGGCCGGGCCAGCTTGGGAGGAGGAATGCCCGGCCTGAACATATTTCGTCATTGCGATGAGCGGAGCGACGAAGCTCTCACTCGTCATGGCCGGGCATGACGAGTGAGGAGTTCAGGCGCCGTCCGCCGCTCACATATTGTACGCGCGCTCGCCGTGGTCGGTGATGTCGAGGCCTTCGCGCTCGGCATCCACCGACGGACGCAGGCCGATGACGAGGTCGATGATCTTGAACAGGATCGCCGAGCCGACACCGGACCACACCAGCGTCGCCAGCACCGCCTTGCCCTGCGCCAGCATCTGCGTGGCGACGTCATAGGTGCCGGCGTTGTTGCCCGCGAAGTTGGCGTAGTCGGTGATGCCGACGCCGCCGAGCGCGGGGTTGACCAGAATGCCGGTGCCCAGCGCGCCGATGATGCCGCCGACGCAGTGAATGCCGAACACGTCGAGCGCGTCGTCATAGCGAAAGGTGTTCTTCACGGTGGAGACGAAGAACAGACAGACCGGCGAGACGATCAGGCCGAGCACCAGCGCGCCGATCGGACCGGCAAAGCCGGCGGCCGGCGTCACCGCGACAAGGCCCGCCACCGCGCCGGAACAGATGCCGAGCAGCGAGGGCTTGCCCTTGTGCGCCCATTCCGCCAGCAGCCACGACAGCGCCGCGCCGGCGGTCGCCACCATGGTGTTGACGAAGGCGAGCGCGGTGGTGCCGTTGGCCTCGAGGTTCGAGCCGGCATTGAAGCCGAACCAGCCGACCCACAGCAGCGAGGCGCCGATCATGGTCATGGTCAGCGCGTGCGGCGGCATCAGGTCCTTGCCGTAGCCGACCCGCTTGCCGACGATCAGCGCGCCGACCAGACCGGCGATACCGGCATTGATATGCACCACGGTGCCGCCGGCGAAATCGAGCGCGCCGGAGGCCGCGAGCCAACCCGCGCCGGACGTCACTTCGTCGAGCTTGGCCTGCGCCGCCGTCTTGGCCGCGCCGTCAGCCGCAGCCGCGAGCGCCTTGGCGGCGGCCGCGACATCATCGGGCGCCGGAACGAACCAGACCCAATGCGCGATCGGGAAGTAGACCACCACCAGCCACAACAGCACGAAGACAAACACCGCGGCGAACTTGATGCGCTCGGCGAAGGCGCCGACGATCAGCGCCGGGGTGATCATCGCGAACGTCATCTGGAATACAAGATAGGCGAATTCCGGAATCACCACGCCGTTGGAGAATGTCGGCACGGTGGAATTGGCATCGACGCCCCGCAGCAGGGCCTTGCCGAGGCCGCCGATGTAAGGCGTCAGCGCGCCGTCGCCGCCGGTGAAGGCCAGCGAGTAGCCAAACAGCACCCAGACCACGCCGGCGAGCGAGACGATGGCGAACACCTGGGTGAGGATCGAGGCCATGTTCTTGGCGCGCACCAGGCCGCCGTAGAACAGCGCGAGGCCGGGCACCGACATCATCAGCACCAGCGCGGCGCAGATCAGCATCCAGGCGGTGTCACCCTTGTTGGGCACCAGCGCGGGCGCGGCGGCCGTGGCCTGCGCCAGCGCCATGTCGGCAAATCCAACCATGGCGGCGAGGCCGGCAGCGGTAGCGATGAGTCCCGCGCGAACGGGATGAGCGAACGTCATGAATGTTACTCCTGAAGAAAAATGAAAAGGGTCGCGGGATTCAGAGGGCGTCGGCATCGGCTTCACCGGTGCGGATGCGCACCGCGTGCTCGAGCGACATGACGAAGATTTTTCCGTCGCCGATCTGGCCGGTCTTGGCGGCGCCGACGATGGCGCCGATCACCCGCTCGACATGGTCGCTCGGCACCGCCACCTCGATCTTCACTTTCGGCAGGAAGCTGACCGCGTACTCCGCGCCGCGATAGATTTCGGTGTGGCCCTTCTGCCGGCCGTAGCCGCGCACCTCGGTCACCGTCAGTCCGTGGATGCCGAGCGAGGTCAGGGCATCCCGCACCTCGTCGAGCTTGAATGGCTTGATGATCGCCATGACGATTTTCATTCCGTCGTCCCCGCATTGCTCCGGCGCCGATCGGCCCCATGCCGTCGATCGGCCGGCCCCGCACGGCTGGGCAGCCGCACGTTCCGTCACGGGTTGCTAATCAAGAGCCGTGCCAGAGTGGGTTGCGCGGGATAGAGCATTGGAAATGCTGGATTTTTGCGCGGAATGGGAAGATTGCCGCATGCCGAGGCAACGGCAGCGCACAATGCCTAGTCGCGTCTGCCCAAATTTTCGGCAGGCGATTGCGAGGATTAGGTTATGAGCAGAGAGGGGCCGGACATTCCTCAGAGTCGTCCCCGCGAAGGCGGGGACGACGAGTGGTCCGGCGTGTCCGAAAATCCGTCTCGACTCAGCTCGTCAGCCGCCCGCCGATCAGGACCAGGTCGCTGGCGGCCTGACTGGTGCGGTGGGCGAATTCATCGCGCAGCCGCCGGGCGCCGTCGGGCTCGCTGTCGAGCACGCGCTGGAACAGGGTGCGGGTGATGCGGATGACGGAGGCATGTTCGCGCGCGGTGGCGGTGGCGGGCCGTGCCATCGGCACGATCAGCGCCAGTTCGCCGATCAGCGCGCCGGGACCGGCGACGATGTCGTCCTTGCTGCCGCCGGGAAAGCCCAGGTGAAACGAACCGCGCTGCACGACATAACCGCAATCCGACGCGTCGCCGGCGCGAAACAGCACCGAGCCGCTGGCGAATTCCTGCTGCTCCGAGCCGATCGCCAGAACGCGGATCGCCGCGTTCCCCAACAGGTGAAACGTCGGGACACGGTCGAGCAGGACGACATCGTCTTCAATGGACATAAGGGTCCGGACCGGGACACTCGCAGGCGCGCGAATCTAACTATTAACGAATCGTTGCGCCAACCGTATCACGGCACCAGCTTGTAGCCACCGGCTTCCGTCACCAGGATTTCCGGGCTCGCGGCGTCCTGCTCGATCTTCTGGCGCAGGCGGTAGATATGGGTTTCCAGCGTGTGGGTGGTGACGCCGGAATTGTAGCCCCAGACTTCCTGCAACAGCGTGTCGCGCGACACCGGCGCTTGTCCGGCGCGATAGAGGAAGCGCAGGATCGCGGTTTCCTTCTCGGTCAACCGCACCTTCTTGCCGCTGCCGTTGGTCAGCATCTTCGAGCCGGGGCGGAAGCTGTACGGCCCGACCGAGAACACCGCGTCCTCGCTCGCTTCATGCTGACGCAGTTGCGCGCGGATGCGCGCCAAGAGCACGGCGAAGCGGAACGGCTTCACCACGTAGTCGTTGGCGCCGGATTCGAGGCCGAGGATGGTGTCGGAATCGGTGTCGTGGCCGGTCAGCATGATGATCGGCGCCTTGAACCCGCTCTTGCGCAGCGAGCGCACCACCTCGCGGCCATCGGTATCCGGCAGGCCGACATCCATCAGGACCAGATCGGGTGTGTTGGTTTTGGCGGCGGAAGCGCCTTTCGCGCCGGTATCCACGGCGGAGGCTTCGAATTCCTCGTGCAGCGACAACTGCTCGACGAGCGCCTCGCGCAAATCGTTGTCGTCATCCACGATCAGGATCTTGCGAGCATTGGCCATCGTTGGCGTCCTTCGAACGGGAGCACGCGTTGGGCGCGCATGACATCACGGATCACAGATAAGATCGATCGCGGCTCGGAACCAGTTACCAATTGGCAATCAAGCTATATTTCTCGTGACATGATTCTAAATTGGCGCCCGGTGACGGCGGCGCGGAGTTCCATCCGGATGGAAAACCCTCATTCTCCAATAGCTTACGGGAGCGAGCGGCCGTTGAGCCTGCTGCGCGTGCGCACCAGCGCCGGCCGCCCGAGCCGAGGCTGGCTGATCGCCGGCCCGCGGGCAATCCCGGTGGCGCTGGGGCGCGGCGGCATCCGCGCCAACAAATTCGAGGGCGACGGCGGCACCCCGCGCGGCACGTTTCATCCGCTGCGGCTGTGGTGGCGCGCCGATCGCTGGCCACGCCCGCGCACCTATCTTCCGGTGCGCTGCATCACCGCGCGGGATGCGTGGTGCGAGGATCCCGCCGATCGCCACTACAACCGCGCGGTGCATCGCGGGCCGAACGAGGCCGGCGACCGGCTCAAACGGGCCGATCATCTTTACGACTACATCATCGAAATCGATCACAACACGAGGCCGCGCATCACCAATCGCGGCAGCGCGGTGTTCCTGCATCTGGCACGCGACAACTTCGGCCCCACCGCCGGCTGCGTCGCCATGACCCGCCCGATGATGCTGCGGTTGCTGGAACGCATCGGCCCGCGCACGAAGATCGTGATCGGGTGAGGTTTCCCTCTCCCCTTGCGGGAGAGGGTGCCTTCGCGGAGCGAAGGCGGGTGAGGGGTCACGGACTCTCCGCCAGACGACCCCTCATCCGTCATGGACTTCGTCCATTGCCACCTTCTCCCGCAAGGGGAGAAGGGAAACGACACCTCTCCGTCGTCTCGCCCTACTCCCCAAACCCCTCGCCGCCCTCCTGCGGCTTGAGGCGGATGAGGCGCGAGTCCTTCACCGCGGCCTGACGATGCTTCACCGCTTCGCGATAGGCGGGATCGCGGATCATGCTGACGAAGGCGTCCACCGACGGATATTCGGCGATGAAGCAATGATCCCAGCGTTCCTCCTGCGGGCCGATCAGCATCAGTTCGAACGCGCCGCGCCAGATGATCTTGCCGCCGAGCTTGGAAAACACCGGCCCGCTCTCGCGGCCGTAAGCCGCGTAGGCTTCCGCGCCCGTCGCCTTGCGGCCATCGGGATAGCGCGCCTCGTCATGCAGCCGCACCAGGTTAAGCATGTGGATCGGGCCGGGCCGATTGTTGTCGCGAAACTGCGCGAAGATTTCTTTGGTCGGATCGATATGGCCGGTCATGTGGGTCCCTCATTTCGGTGCGTTTCAAGTGCCGCGCGCGACGGCGTCATCCTGAGGTGCGAGCGAAGCGAGCCTCGAAGGATCGCTGCCGCCGCCCTTCGAGGCATTGCTACGCAATGCACCTCAGGGTGACGGCTTCTGCAACTCATCCCGATACAGGCTTCAGCCGTGTCCCGAAAATCGCCGAACCGACCCGCACATGAGTCGCACCGAACGCGATCGCGGTGGCGAAGTCGGCGCTCATGCCCATCGACAGTTTGGCCAGCCCGTTGCGCGCGGCGATCTTCGCAGTCAGCGCGAAATGCGGCGCGGGCGCTTCAGTCGCCGGCGGAATGCACATCAGCCCGGAAATCGTGAGCCCGTAAGTGTCGCGGCAGCGCGCGATAAAGGCATCGGCGTCGGTCGGCGCGATGCCGGCCTTCTGCGGCTCCTCGCCGGTGTTGATCTGCACGAACAGATCCGGCCGTCGCGGCTGGCGCGAAAACTCCTTGGCCAGCGCCTCGCACAGGCTGTCACGGTCCACCGAATGGATGGCGTCGAACAGCGCCACCGCATCCTTGACCTTGTTCGATTGCAGCGGCCCGATCAGATGCAGCGCGATGCCCGGCGCAGCAGTCATCAGTTCCGGCCACTTCCCCTTCGCCTCCTGCACGCGGTTCTCGCCGAACACCCGCTGGCCCTGCGCAATCACCGGCCTGATGGCGTCGGCATCGAACGTCTTCGACACTGCGACCAGCGTGACCTCCGCGCGATCACGGCGCGCCTCGCGGCAGGCCTGCGCGATCGCGCGCTCCACCGCATCCAGTCCGGATGGTGAAGACGGCGTTAACGGAGTCTCGGGCGGCGGCATCATGATAGGGGGGTAACTCCGGGATTCCAGCCAATCCCTCAAATTTTACGAAATTCAGGAAAAGGTCCTTGAAGCGTTGCTGCTAATGACATGGCGGGGCAAGGACAGGCCATGTCGCGCAACAGTTACAACCGCAATAAATTGAAACTCAAGCGGCTTTTCGGCATTCGCGGCCGTCTGGTGCTGGTTGCGATGATTCTGGTGGTTCCGCTGATGTTCGAGCGCGCCCGCTCGCTGGAGGACGCGCGCGCCAAGCAGATCGCCGCCACCTCGAACGAATACAAGACACTGGCCGACCACACCGTCGACGCGCAGCGCCAGGTGATCTCGTCGGTCGAAGCGGTGCTCAAATCGTCATCCTACATCTATGCTCTCGGCACCGAGGTGAGCCGGCCCTGTCTGGTGATGCGCGCCAGTTTTCGCGTCGACCTGCCATGGATCCGCAGTCTGTCGGTGGTCGATCACGCCGGCCGCGTGCAATGCTCGACATTGCCCGGCGTGACCGGCCTCGATCTCGGCGACCGTCAGTATCTGAAGAAGGCGCTGGTGTCGCACGCGCTGGTGCTGAGCGATTACATCTTCAGCCGGGCCACCCACCAGCCGACCATCATGGCGGCCTATCCGCTGAAGGCCAGCGACAACAGCCGCTCCGGCGCCGCAATCATCGCCGCCGTCAACCTGCGCTGGATGTCGTCGGTGATGAACGAACTCGGCGGCCGCCCCGGTGTCACCGCGCTGTTGGTCGACGGCAACGGCGTGGTGCTGGCGGCGCCGGACGATCTCGCCAGCATGCTTGGGCATCTGCTTCCCGACAGGACGCTGCTGCCGGCCATCGTCGCGCATGAATCCGGTTCCGGCGCGCAAAGCGGCGCCTTCACGCATCGCCCGCCCGATGAAGGCAAGCGCACGGTGTCGTTCGCGCAACTGCCGGGCACCAGCGCGCGGCTCATCGTCAGCATCGACGAGGCAAAGGTCAGCGCCGGCATCAACCGTGAAATCCGCACCGCCTATATTCAATTGGCCTTCGTCTGCCTGGTGGTGCTGCTCGGCGCGCTGCTGATCGTCGAAGGCCTGATCATGCATCCGATCCAGATTCTCACCGACATCACCCAGAAACTGGGACGTGGCGAGCGCGACGTGCGCGCGGCGCGCCACGACCTGCCGACCGAATTCATGCCGCTGGCACGCGCCTTCAACACCATGGCGGCGCAGCTCGTCGCGCGCGAACGCGAACTGCTGGCCAGCAACAACCGCCTTTCCGTCATCGCCACCATCGACACCGTGTCGGGCCTCGCCAACCGGCGCGGCTTCCAGAGCCGGCTCGATTTCGAGTGGAGCAAGGCCGACCACACCGCTACCGAACTGGCGCTGTTGATGGTCGATGTCGATCACTTCAAGCTCTACAACGACAATTACGGCCATCCCGAAGGCGATGCCTGCCTGGCGAAGCTCGGCGAGGCGCTGGCCGGCATTGCCGCCCAGACCGCGGGCTTCGCCGCACGCTACGGCGGCGAGGAGTTCTGCGTGCTGCTGCCGAACACCGACATGGCCCGCGCCATGGAAATCGGCGAGATGATCCGCGCCGCCGTCCGCGACCTCGCCATCCCGCATCGCGCCAGCGCCTCGAAGAACGTCACCCTGAGCGTCGGCGTGGCGGTCGTCCAGCCGAATTCGACGATGCGGATCACCGACCTGATCGAGGCCGCCGACGCCGCGCTGTATGCCGCCAAACATGCCGGCCGCGACTGCGTGATCCAGCACGGCCGCCACGAGCCGCCGGCGGCGCGCGTTTCGCTGGCAAGCTGAGGCGGGGCCGTTCCATCGGCAGCATCCGTGGCGGTCCCGGCTCTGCGGTGTACCGTGAGGGACGCTGCACCGCGTCCGGGACACCACACGCCCCCAAGAGGTGTCGCCCTAAAACCTTGACCCGGCGCGGTCTTTTGTCGTCAAAGGCGGCTGTTCCGGACGCGTTTTCTTTGCGCGAACCGGTTTCCACTTGGCGCGAAACCGCTATAGTGAGCCGCTTTCCGCGCGGGCGCGGCCAGGGCCAGTATCGGCTTGCCTGAAGCTCGCGCTCCACTCCCGATCGCGCCGGTCGCGATCCAACACCCGGTCAATTTCCGATCCAAATGAGCAACGAACGCTACAACGCCCGCGAGTGCGAACCGCGCTGGCAGAAAATCTGGGACGAACAGGCGATCTTCACCACGAAGAACGACGATCCGCGGCCGAAATACTACGTGCTGGAGATGTTCCCTTATCCGTCCGGGCGCATCCACATGGGCCACGTCCGCAACTACACCATGGGCGACGTGGTGGCGCGGACGATGCGCGCCAAGGGTTTCAACGTGCTGCATCCGATGGGCTGGGACGCGTTCGGCCTGCCGGCGGAAAACGCCGCGATGCAGAACAAGACCGATCCGGCGAAATGGACCTACGCCAATATCGCCGCCATGAAGAAGCAGCTCCAGACCATGGGGCTGTCGCTGGACTGGAGCCGTGAGATCGCGACCTGCGATCCGAGCTACTACAAGCACCAGCAGAAGATGTTCCTCGACTTCTTGAAAGCCGGCCTCGCCGAGCGCGAGAAGCGCAAGGTCAACTGGGACCCGGTGGACATGACCGTGCTCGCCAACGAGCAGGTGATCGACGGCCGCGGCTGGCGTTCCGGCGCGGTGGTCGAACAGCGCGAGATGAATCAGTGGGTCTTCAAGATCACCAAGTACTCGCAGGACTTGCTGGACGCGCTCGATACCCTCGACCGCTGGCCCGACAAGGTGCGGCTGATGCAGCGCAACTGGATCGGCCGCTCCGAGGGCCTCTTGATCCGCTTCGCGCTCGACACCGCGACCACGCCGAACGGCGAGTCTGAGCTGAAAATTTTCACGACGCGCCCCGATACCTTGTTCGGCGCAAAATTCATGGCGATCGCGCCGGATCATCCGCTGGCGACGGCTGCCGCGAAGAACAACCCCGCACTTGCCGACTTCATCGCCGAGTGCAAGCGGCGCGGCACCTCGCAGGCCGAGATCGACACCGCCGAGAAGATGGGCTTTGACACCGGCATCAAGGCAGTGCATCCGTTCGACCCGAGCTGGAAGCTGCCGGTCTATGTCGCCAATTTCATCCTGATGGAATACGGCACCGGCGCCATCTTCGGCTGCCCGGCGCACGACCAGCGCGACCTCGATTTCGTCAACAAATACGGCCTCGGCAATGTGCCGGTGGTGTGCCCCGAGGGGCAGGACCCCGCCAGCTTCGTCATCACCGGTACCGCCTATGACGGCGACGGCCGCATGATCAACTCTCGCTTCCTCGACGGCATGACCATCGAGGCGGCGAAGAACGAAGTGGCGAAGCGGCTGGAGACCGAAACGCGCGGCAATGCGCCGGTCGGCGAACGCCAGGTCAATTTCCGTCTGCGCGACTGGGGCATTTCACGGCAGCGCTATTGGGGCTGCCCGATCCCGGTGATCCATTGCCCGAAGTGCGACGTGGTGCCGGTGCCGGACAAGGACCTTCCGGTGGCGCTGCCTTCCGACGTCTCGTTCGACAAGCCGGGCAACGCGCTCGACCATCATCCGACATGGAAGAACGTCAAGTGCCCGCAATGCGGCGGCGACGCGCGGCGCGAAACCGACACCATGGACACCTTCGTCGATTCGTCCTGGTACTTCGCGCGCTTCACCGATCCGTGGAACGAAAACGCGCCGACCGATCCCAAGATCGCCAACGCCTGGATGCCGGTCGACCAGTACATCGGCGGCGTCGAGCACGCGATCCTGCATCTGCTGTATTCGCGCTTTTTTACCCGGGCGATGAAAGCCACCGGCCACATCGGCATGGACGAGCCGTTCAAGGGCATGTTCACGCAGGGCATGGTGGTCCACGAGATCTATCGCAAGGCCGACGGCACCTATGCCTCGCCGGCCGAAGTGAAGATCGAGATCGACGGCGACAACCGGCGCGCCACGCTTCTCCCCACCGGCGAACCGGTGGAGATCGGCGCGATCGAGAAGATGTCGAAGTCGAAGCGCAACACCGTCGATCCCGACGATATCATTTCGACCTACGGTGCCGACACCGCGCGCTGGTTCATGCTGTCGGACTCGCCGCCGGACCGCGACGTGATCTGGAGCGAGGAGCGGGTGCAGGGTGCCTCGCGCTTCGTGCAGCGGCTGTGGCGGCTGGTGAACGACGCCGCGGCGATCGCGGCCACGGCCCCTGCCGCACGGCCGGCCAATTTCGGCCCCGAGGCGCTGGCGATCCGCAAGGCCGCCCACGGCGCGCTCGACAAGGTCTCCACCGGCGTCGAGAAGTTGCACTTCAACGTCTGCCTGGCCCAGATCCGCGAATTCGCCAACACCTTCAGCGATGCCCTCGCCGCCTTGGCCAAATCGGGAACCGCAATCGCGCCCGACACCGCTTGGGCGGTGCGCGAGGCCTCCGCCATTCTGGTGCAACTGTTCGCCCCGATGATGCCGCATCTGGCTGAAGAATGCTGGCACGCGCTGGGACAGCAGGGCCTTGTCTCCAACGCCACCTGGCCGGCGGTCGAGCGGGACCTGCTGGTCGAGGACCAGATGACGCTGCCGGTGACGGTCAACGGCAAGAAGCGGGGTGAGGTTATTGTGCCACGCGCCGCCGAAAATGCCGAAATAGAGGCTGCCGCTTTGGCCCTCGATGCGGTAAAGCAGTCAATCGGGGATAAACCGGTTCGCAAAGTCATCGTGGTTCCGCAAAGGATCGTCAATGTCGTGGTTTAAGACGCGCATCGCCGCCCGGCTGGCCGTGATTGCCGCACTGGCGGCGCTGACGGCCGGCTGCTTCCAGCCGATGTACGCCGAGCACAAGGACGGAACCCCGGGACTGCGCGAAAAGCTGATGGGCGTCGAACTGACGCCGGTGAACCTGCCGAACGCCTCGCGCGAGGCGCGGCTCGGCGTCGAAATCCGCAACGCGCTGGCGTTCAAGCTCTACGGCAATGCCACCGGCCTGCCGCCCACCCACCGGCTCGAAATGCAGCTCTCCTCGAGCCGCGCCTCCGTGCTGCTCGACCCGGCAACCGCGCTGCCCTCGGTGGAAGGCTACACTCTCTACGCCTCTTACAAGCTGATCGAAATTGCCAGTGGCAAGACGGTGCTGACCGGCTCCACCTCCTCGCGCGTGTCCTACGACATCCCCGGCTCTTATCAGCGTTTCGCCCGCGCCCGCGCCTTCCGCGACGCCGAGGATCGCGCCGCGCAGGAGATCGCCGAGAACCTCAACGCCCGGTTGGGATCGTTCTTCTCCGCCGGGATTTGAGGCAAGATCGTCATCCTGAGGCGCGAGGGCGTAGCCCGAGCCTCGAAGGATGACGGCCTCTTGCGACACCATCCTTCGAGGCTTGCGCATTGCGGCTCGCACCTCAGGATGACGCCACAAAAAATACCGATAAGCATTCGTCTCGTTCGCTGACTTGAGGACCCGCATGGTCGCGCTGCGCGGCAGGGACATCGACAGCTATCTCGCAAAGCCCGATCCGGCACGGCCGATCGTGCTGCTGTACGGCGCCGACGCGGGCCTCGTGCGTGAACGCGCCGACGCGCTGGTCGCCTCCGCCGTCGACGACATCAACGATCCGTTCTCGCTGGTGCGGCTTGACGGCGACGACCTCGCCGCCGAACCTTCACGTCTTGTCGATGAAGCAATGACGGTGCCGCTGTTCAGCGGTCGCCGCGCCATCCGCGTCAAGGCCGGCGGGCGCAGCTTCGCCAGCGGCGTCGAGACGCTCGCCGAGATGTCGCCGAAGGATTGCCGCATCGTCATCGAGGCCGGCGAACTGCGGCCTGAGTCGCCACTGCGCAAGGCGTGCGAGCGCGCGAAGAATGCGGTGGCGATCGCCTGCTATCCCGACACCGAACGCGACCTCGCCAAACTGATCGACGACGAGATGCGCGCGGCGAACCTGCGCCTTGCCAACGATGCGCGCGCGACGCTGATGAGCGCACTCGGCGGCGACCGCCAGACCTCGCGCAACGAGTTGCGCAAACTCACCCTGTATGCTCACGGCGCGCGCGAGGTGACCCTCGACGACGTCGCTGCGGTGATTTCCGATGCGTCCGATCTGAAGCTCGATCCCATCGTCGATGCCGCCTTCGCCGGCAACGCCGCGAAGGTCGAAAGCGAGTTCGCCAAGGCGATGGCGGCGGGCACCTATCCCGGCGTCATCATCTCCGCCGCGCAACGCCACGCGGCGGCGCTGCACAAGGCAAGCCTCGCGATGGACGAAGGCGCCTCGCCGGCAACGGCCGCCGAGAGCGGATTCCCGCGCCTGCACTTCTCGCGCAAGGGCGCCGTCGAGACCGCGCTGCGCAACTTCAACGCCGCGCGGCTCGCGCAGGTGATGGACCAACTCGCCGCCGCCGCCCTCGACTCGCGCAAACAGGCGTCGCTCGCCGCCGCCATCGTCCAGCGCGCATTGATCGTCATCGCCGCGAGTGCGCGGCGACGAGGCTGATGCGGCCGTCGTAACAACAAAGCTTTCCGTCATGGCCGGCCTTGTGCCGGCCATCCACGTCTTGTTTGCGGAATCAACGAAGGAACGTGGATGCCCGGCACAAGGCCGGGCATGACGGCTGATAGTCGTTCGTGAAAGTGTCTCTCCGCCGTCATTGCGAGGAGCGTAGCGACGAAGCAATCCAGTTCTTACTTTGCGGTCCCTGGATTGCCTCGCGGAGCCTGTGCTCGGACAGTGCAGAGCACTGATCCGAGTGCTCGCAGCAATGACGGAACGAGTAACTCTTCCTCACGCCCCCAAACGACGCATCACTTCGTCGAGTTGATCGAGATCGCCGTAGCGGATCTGCACGGTGCCGCCGGGATCGCGATGCGACACCGTCACCTTCAAGCCGAGCGCATCGCTGACGCGCTTCTCGAGATCGCGCGTGTCGGTGTCCTTCGGCGACGACGACGCGCTGCGCGGCTTCATGCTCTTGCGCTCCGGCGCGCCCTCTTCATGGGCAAGCGCTTCGGTCTGCCGCACGCTGAGGCCGTCGGCGACGACACGCTTCGCGGCGCTCGATGCATTCGGCACGTTGATCAGCGCGCGCGCGTGGCCCGCCGACAACTGCCCCGATGAAATCAACGCCTGCACATCGGCCGGCAGTTTCGTCAGCCGCATCATGTTGGCGACATGGCTGCGGCTCTTGCCGACCAGCTTCGCGATATCGTCGGCGCTGTGCTTGAACTCGTTGGCGAGCGCATGATAGCCGAGCGCCTCTTCCATCGCGTTGAGATCGGCGCGCTGAACGTTTTCGACGATGGCGATTTCCAGCGCCTCGCCGTCGGTCACCTCGACAGGAACGATCGGCACGTCATGCAGGCCGGCCAATTGCGCCGCGCGCCAGCGCCGTTCGCCGGCGATGATCTCGAAGCGATCGTTGGCGCCCTTCACCGCGCGCACCACGATCGGCTGGATCACGCCGCGCTGCTTGATCGAATCCGCAAGCTCGGTGAGTTCGGCTTCGGCAAACGTGCGGCGCGGGTTGCGCGGATTGGCCTTGATGAATTCGATCGGCACCTTGCGCTGCGCGCGCGGCCGCTCGACATGCGCGGCCTCGCCGCCGACATCGCCGATCAGACTCGCCAGACCACGTCCCAGCCGCGAACGGGTTTCTTCGGCCATCGCCAGCTCCCTTGGATTCACGCGTGATACTCCGCACTCTTTCTGTCGCCCCTGCGAAGGCAGGGGCCCATAACCATCAGCCTACGTTTTTGAACGCACGCATCGCCTTCATTGGAAACGCTGCGGCGTATGGGTCCCCGCCTTCGCGGGGACGACGTAAGAGAAAAACGCCCTCACCCCGCCGTACGCAACTCGCGCTCGCGCTGGATCACTTCCGTCGCCAATCGCAAATAGGCTTCGCTGCCGGCGCATTTGAGATCGTAGACCAGCACCGGCTTGCCGTAGGACGGCGCTTCCGAGATGCGGACATTGCGCGGGATCATGGTCTCGTAGACCTTCTTGCCCATGAACTGCCGCACGTCGGCGACCACCTGGTTCGACAGGTTGTTGCGCGAGTCGTACATGGTCAGCACGATGCCGTGGATCGACAATTCCGGATTGAGCGTCGAGCGCACCTGCTCCACCGTCTGCAACAGTTGCGACAGACCCTCGAGCGCGAAGAACTCGCATTGCAGCGGTACCAGGATCGCATCCGACGCCGCCATCGCGTTGACGGTGAGCAGGTTCAGCGACGGCGGGCAATCGATCAGCACATAAGTGAAGTCCGCTTCCGGCGAGACGTTGGCGTTGAGCGCCTCGATGGCGTTGCGCAGCCGGAAGGCGCGGTCGCGGGTGTGGCCGAGTTCGAGTTCGAGCCCGGAAAGATCCATGGTGGAGGGCGCGATGAACAGCCGCGGCACCGCGGTCGGCACCACGGCTTCGCGCAGCGAGACTTCGCCGGTCAGCACGTCGTAGGTCGAGGCGCGGCGGTCGCGGCGGTCGATGCCGAGGCCGGTGGAGGCGTTGCCCTGCGGATCGAGATCGACGATCAGCACCCGCTCGCCGATGGCCGCCAGCGCGGTGCCGAGGTTGATCGCCGTGGTGGTCTTGCCGACGCCGCCCTTCTGGTTGGCCAGCGAAATGATCCGCGGATGTCCGAGCGGCATCGTCGCATCACTCCCAAACCCTTGATAAATCTCGTCCATCACTGTCATCGGTACGCCATATTGCACTGCAACATCAATGCGGCGCCACCGCCTCGATGTGATTGACTTCGACGATCCAGCCCTCGCCGCCGCTGCGGCTCCGATGCAGGATCGGCTCGATTTTCCAATATTTAGTAGCTTCCGTCAATTCTGACTCTACATCTTGGCCCTTGAGCAGTAGCGCTTTCGCGCCTTGCCGCACCAGGGGCTCGACGTAGCCCAACAACAGGTGTAACGGAGCCAGCGCCCGCGCGGTGACGCAATCGACGGCATGCTCCACGCTATCCACATAATCCCCGATGTCCTTGGGATAAACCTCGCCGCGTGCGCCGGTGACACGCAGCGCCTCGCGCAGGAAAGCGGCTTTCTTGGCGATGCGCTCCACCAGATCGACCCGCCCGCCGCGTTCGGCCAGCGCGCAGGCCAGCACCACGCCGGGGAATCCGCCGCCGCTGCCGAAATCCGCCCAGTGCGTCGCGTTCGGCGCGAGGTCGAGAAGCTGCAACGAATCGGCGATGTGGCGGGTCCAGAGTCGCGGCAGCGTCGACGGCGCGACCAGATTGGTGGTCGCCTGCCATTGCAACAACAGTTCGACATAGCGATCCAGCCGCGTTTCCGTTTCACGTGAAACGGGCGTGAGGCGGAGCGCGGCCGCCTTGTCGGCGGCGAGGTCGGCGACCGCGATGTGATGGCTTGCTTTCGCCATGACGGGATAGGGCTTTCCAGGAATCCAGGCGGCCGATCCGATCAGTCCGACTCGGAGCGCCACCTAACAAGGGATCAAGGCTTATTCCTCGTCATTGCGAGAAGTGCAAGCGAGGACGCAATCGGAGCACCAGAAGCCGGGTTGGACTCAACGATATAGAAGATGCGCGTAAACGCGCTTTGGGCGCTGATCCGGGTTACTTGCAATGATGGAAAGCCGCCTCTCAGCCGAGCAAAGCGCGCGCGGGTTGGTCCTCTCTCCCGCTTGCGGGGGAGAGACAGAGATGGGGAACACTTCCAGCAACCCGGCCAATGATGGCTTTCGAACGTCGCTCTTCCCCCTCCCCAACCCTCCCCCGCAAGCAGGAGAGGGAGCGGGCCGTGCCATGCCGCTAGATCGCGCTTTAGAGCACGAAGATACAAGAGCTTTCGTTGGTCAAAGGCATCTTGCGTTTCACGTGAAACAAACTCACGCGACGCCGGCAGCGTCCCTCTTCCGCGCCTCGCGGCGCAGGTACGCCGCCAGAATGCCCAGCGCGGCCGGCGTCAGGCCGTCGAGCCGGCCCGCCTGCCCGACCGTGCGCGGCTGCGCCCTTTCCAGCCGGTTGCGCGCCTCGTTGGAGAGGCCCGGCACCGCACGATAGTCGATCCCGGTCAGCACCAGCCCTTCGTCGCGGCGGAAGGCTTCGACATCGGCGACCTGGCGCTTGAGATAGACGTCGTATTTGGCGTCGATCTCGACGTGGGTGGCGATCGCTGGGTCAATGGCCGACAACTCCGGCCAGATCCGGCCGACATCCGCCCAGCCGATCTCCGGATAGGCCAGCAGTTCAAAGGCCGAGCGGCGATGGCCGTCGCGGTTGAGGTTGAGGCCGTGCTTCGCTGCCTCGTTCGGCGTGATCGCCAGCGATTGCGCCAATCCCTTGGCCGCATCCAGCGCCGTCATCTTGGCGCGGTGATGCGCGGTCCGTTCCGCCCCGACGCAGCCGAGCGCGATCCCCTTGTCGGTCAGGCGCTGGTCGGCATTGTCGGCGCGCAGGGTCAGGCGGTATTCGGCGCGCGAGGTGAACATCCGATAGGGCTCGGTGACGCCGCGCGTCACCAGATCGTCGATCATCACCCCGAGATAGCCGTCGGCGCGATCAAACACCACCGGATCGCTCCCGCCCGCCAGCAGCGCGGCGTTGAGCCCGGCGACGATGCCCTGCGCCGCCGCTTCCTCATAGCCGGTGGTGCCGTTGATCTGCCCGGCCAGGAACAACCCCGGCACCCGGCGGGTCTGCAAGGTCGGCTCCAGCTCGCGCGGATCGACGTGGTCGTATTCGATGGCGTAACCCGGCCGGATGATCCGGGTGTTTTCCAGCCCCGGAATCGACGCCACGATGGCGTGTTGCACGTCCTCCGGCAGCGAAGTGGAAATGCCGTTGGGATAGACGGTCGGATCGTCGAGCCCTTCCGGCTCCAAGAAGATCTGATGGCCGTCGCGGTCGCCGAACCGCATGATCTTGTCCTCGACCGAGGGACAATAACGCGGCCCGGTGCTCTTGATCTGACCGGAATACATCGGCGAGCGATGCACGTTGGCCCGGATCACCTCATGCGTCGCCGCCGTGGTGCGGGTGATGCCGCACTGGATCTGCGGTACGGTGATGCGCGCGGTCAAGGTCGAGAACGGCTCCGGCGGATCGTCGCCCGGCTGCATCTCCACCGCACCCCAGTCGATGGTGCGGCCGTCGAGCCGCGGCGGTGTGCCGGTCTTGAGCCGGCCGAGCGTAAAGCCCGCCGCCTCGAACGACGTCGAAAGACCCAGCGCTGGCGCCTCCCCGACCCGGCCCGCCGGCCAGCTTTGCTCGCCGAGATGAATGAGCCCGCGCAGGAACGTTCCGGTGGTGACGACCACCGCGCCGGTCTGGAACTCACGACCATCCACCAACCGGATGCCGACCACGCCGCCGTCCACCCGGAGCAGATCGTCCGCCTCGCCCTCGATCACCGAGAGATTGGCGGTGGCGCGGATCGCGGCCTGCATCGCCGCCGCGTAGAGCTTGCGGTCGGCCTGGGCGCGCGGCCCGCGCACCGCCGGGCCCTTGCGGCGATTGAGCATGCGAAACTGGATGCCGGCCTGATCGATCACCCGGCCCATCAGGCCGTCGAGCGCATCGACCTCGCGCACCAGATGACCCTTGCCGAGCCCGCCTATCGCCGGATTGCAGGACATCGCGCCGACAGTGTCGAACCGATGCGTCACCAGCGCGGTGCGCGCGCCCATGCGCGCAGCCGCCGCCGCAGCTTCACAGCCGGCGTGCCCGCCACCGATCACGATCACATCGAATGCGTCTGCCAACGCGTGTTCCATAGGTTGAATTTGATGAGCGGCGTTTTATCGTGAGACGCGCGCCACGGAAAGCGGAATCGGCCTTGGGCTGTTTCACGTGAAACAGAGGATCGTCCAAATTTAACCCGGGTAAAAATTTTGGGCGAAGCCGCTGCAAAGCTAATTATAACACGAGCCGCCCCCCGAGAAATGCTCGAAGACGCGCTGGAACGGCACACTGGTGGCTCTTTCAGTTCAGCGAGATTCAGCCTTGGAGGATCATGCTCTATTAACACATATTTAAGTAATGAACTAAGAAATATTTCTATATTATAAAACTATTATTTTCCGATACAAAAGTCACGAAAAATTACATCCAGCAGATCCTCGACATCGACCCGGCCGAGAAGCCGCCCGAGCACAAACGATGCGGCGCGGAGTTCCTCGGCGACCAACTCATCGCCCAGATCCCGCGCAAGTATGCTGCGACGCAGCATATCCGCCGTTCTGCGCAGCAAGTCCCGATGCCGCGCCCGCCCGATCAATCCGGACTCGCCCGCCGCGAAATATTGTTCCGCGTAGACTCGGATCGCATCGATCAATTCCGGCACGCCATCGCCCCGCGCCGCCGAGATCGCGAAACAGCGCCCCGCCCCCGCGTCGCTCGCCCGAATGCCGCCATCAAACGGCTCTCGTCCTGCCGCAAGAATCCCGGCCCCATTTTCGCCCTCCGAAACGGGCGCGAGATCGAGCTTGTTGCGCACCAGCCAGCGCGGCGCATCGCCGGCGACGTCGTCCGTTGACGGATCGGCCAATGACCCAGCTTCCACCAGCCACAACACCAGGTCGGCGTCCCCTGCCCGCGCTTTCGCGCGCCGCACGCCCTCCTGCTCCACAGGATCGCTGGTCTCGCGAATGCCGGCGGTGTCGATCAACGTCACCGGATAACCGTCGAGATCGAGCTGCACCTCGATGATATCGCGCGTGGTGCCGGCATGCGGCGAGACGATCGCCACCTCGCGCCGCGCCAGCGCATTCATCAGCGTCGACTTGCCGACGTTCGGCGCGCCGGCGATCGCCACCACCATGCCGTCACGCAAACGCTCGCTGTGCGATGACGCCGCCAGTGCCTGTTCAATCTCGTCCCTCAGCGCCGTGATCCGCGCCAGCGCCGGCGCCAGCAACTCCTCGGGCACATCGCTTTCATCGGCGAAATCAATCCCCGCCTCTACCAGAGCCGCAGCTTCGATGATCTGCCGCCGCCAGTCGCGCGCCTTGTCGCCAAGCAGTCCCTGCAACTGCCGCAGCGCCTGCCGTCGTTGCCGGTCGGTGTCGGCATGAATCAGATCATCGAGCCCCTCGGCTTCGGTGAGATCGATCTTGCCGTTCTCGAATGCACGCCGTGTGAATTCGCCGGGCTCCGCCGGGCGCACGTCATCGAACGCTGACAACGTAGCGAATAACGCCGCCAGCACCGCGCGGCCGCCATGAACGTGAAACTCAGCGACATCCTCACCCGTCGCACTCGCCGGCCCTGGAAACCAAAGTGTTACAGCATCATCGATCGCCTCGCCCTGCGCATCGCGTAGCAACGCGCGCGTCGCCACACGCGGTGCCGGCCGCTTGCCCGCGAGTTTCTCCAATGCGTGGCCGGCCTGCGCGCCCGAAACCCGCACAATGGCGATCGCGGTCGGCGGGCGGCCGGACGACAAGGCAAAGATGGTTTGTTCTCGCGGATGCATGGCCTATCTATTCAACAACCACGACGCTCGATGCAACCACGCATCGCAACCGGAAGGCCGCCGCATGACCCAGGCATCGTCGCACACCAATCGGCTTTCGCGCGAGACCAGTCCCTATCTGCTGCAACACCAGCACAACCCGGTGGCCTGGTGGCCGTGGGGCCCCGACGCGCTGGCGGAAGCGAAGCGCACTCACAAACCGATCCTGCTGTCGGTCGGCTATGCCGCGTGTCACTGGTGCCACGTCATGGCGCACGAGAGTTTCGAGGACGACGCCACCGCGAAAGTGATGAACGAGCTGTTCGTCAACATCAAGGTCGATCGCGAGGAGCGGCCCGACATCGATCAGATTTACATGAATGCGCTGCATCTGTTGGGCGAGCAGGGCGGCTGGCCGCTGACGATGTTTCTCACCTCCGATGGCGAGCCGTTCTGGGGCGGCACTTACTTTCCGAAGCAGGCGCAGTATGGCCGGCCCGGTTTCACCGATCTGTTGCGCACCGTGTCGCGGCTTTATCGCGACGAGCCGGACAAGATCATCCACAACCGCGATGCGCTGCTGGCCAAACTGGCGGAGCGCACGCGCGGCAATGCGGCGGCGCAGCTCGGCGTCAACGAACTGAACAACGCCGCGGCATCGATCGCGCGCGCCACCGATCCGGTCAACGGCGGCCTCCGCGGCGCGCCGAAATTTCCGCAATGCGCGATGCTGGAATTTTTGTGGCGCGGTGGCGCGCGCAACGGCGACGAGCGCTTTTTCGTCACCACCAATCTGACGCTGACGCACATCAGCCAGGGCGGCATCTACGATCACCTCGGCGGCGGCTACGCACGCTATTCGGTCGACGAAAGATGGCTGGTACCGCATTTCGAAAAGATGCTTTACGACAACGCGCAACTGCTCGACCTGCTGGCGCTCGAACACGCACGCGCGCCGAATTCGCTTTATGTGCAGCGCGCGAGTGAGACGGTCGGCTGGCTGACGCGCGAGATGACCACCGCGGAAGGCGCGTTCGCATCGTCGCTCGACGCCGATTCCGAGGGCGAGGAGGGCAAGTTCTACGTCTGGTCGCTGGCGGAAATCGAAGAAGTTCTGGGTCGTCAGGACGCCGCCGATTTCGCCGCGCGCTACGACATCACCACCGAAGGCAATTTCGAAGGCCACAACATTCCCAATCGCCTCAAGACCATCGATCTTGGCAATGACGATGACACGCATATGCGAGCGCTGCGGGACAAACTGCTGGCGCGACGCGCCGCACGCGTTCGTCCCGGCCTCGACGACAAAGTGCTGGCGGACTGGAACGGCTTGATGATCGCGGCACTCGCGCACGCCGCAATTGCTTTCGCGCAACCGGCGTGGCTCGATCTCGCGCGGCGCGCCTTCGCATTCATCACGACATCAATGACGCGCGATGGCCGGCTCGGACATTCATGGCGCGCCCGACAACTTCTCATTCCCGGTCTTGCCTCCGATTACGCCGCGATGATCCGCGCGGCGCTGACGCTGCACGAGACAACAGGTGAGGGCACATTCCTGCGACAGGCTATCGTCTGGCAGGATTTGCTGGATCGTCACTACGCGGATGCCGAGCATGGCGGCTATTACCTGACGGCCGATGATGCCGAAGGCCTGATCGTTCGTCCGCATTCCAGCGTCGATGACGCCATTCCAAATCACAACGGCCTGATCGCGCAGAACCTGGTGCGGCTCGCGGTGCTCGATGGCAATGATCGCTGGCGAACCAAGACCGACGCGCTGTTCGCGGCACTATTGCCGCGCGCGGTCGAAAACATGTTCGGCCATCTGTCGCTGCTGAATGCGCTCGACCTTCATCTCACCGGGGCTGAAGTCGTCGTGGTGGGCGAGGGTGGCGAAGCCGATGCGCTTGTTGCCGCAGCGCGGAGATTGCCGCACGCCACGACCATCGTCCTCCACGCGCCACACGCCGACCTGCTGCCGCAACAGCATCCCGCGCGCGTCAAAGCAGACAACGTGAGCGGTGCGGCGGCTTTCGTCTGCCGCCAGCAAAGCTGCTCGTTGCCGGTGACGACAGCGCAGGCATTGATCGAACTCATTGCGGAACGAACGTCAAACTAACAGCCGTCGCCCCGGGAAAGTGAGGACTAAAACTCACTCCCTCAGTCATCGAAATTGCCCTTACCATCGTCATGGCCGGGCTTGTCCCGGCCATCCACGCCTTCCAACTCACATCAGATAATAACGTCAGTTGCTATGGCCTCTGCCTGCACAAAGACGACAAAAGACGTAAGCCGTCGCGCAAAAACTCTCGCGATATCTGCCGGCATTTCACAATAAGCACACCAGGCAAGAACGTGGATGGCCGGGACAAGCCCGGCCATGACGGAGGAAATGGCTCGATACCAATAGCGTCCAACAACGCAATGCAAATCATGTAAAAAAAAGCCCGCGATCGCTCGCGGGCCTTTGTGTTTCGACAGCTATGATCTGCTGCGTCAGGTATTCATCGAATCGAAGAACTCGCTATTGTTCTTGGTGTTGCGCAGCTTGTCGAGCAGGAATTCGATCGCGTCCATGGTGCCCATCGGATTGAGGATGCGCCGCAGCACATACATCTTCTTGAGCAGTTGCGGATCGGTGATGAGTTCTTCCTTGCGGGTGCCGGAGCGCGCGATGTCAATCGCCGGGAAGGTCCGCTTGTCGGCCACCTTGCGGTCGAGGATCAGTTCCGAGTTGCCGGTGCCCTTGAACTCTTCGAAAATCACTTCGTCCATACGGCTGCCGGTATCGACCAGCGCGGTGGCGATGATGGTCAGCGAGCCGCCTTCCTCGATGTTGCGCGCGGCGCCGAAGAACCGCTTCGGCCGCTGCAAGGCGTTGGCATCGACACCGCCGGTCAGCACCTTGCCGGAGGACGGCACCACCGTGTTGTAGGCGCGGCCGAGACGGGTGATCGAATCGAGCAGGATCACGACATCGCGGCCGTGTTCGACCAGGCGCTTGGCCTTCTCGATCACCATCTCCGCGACCTGGACGTGACGCACCGCCGGCTCGTCGAAGGTCGAGGACACCACCTCGCCCTTCACCGAACGCTGCATGTCGGTGACTTCTTCCGGCCGCTCGTCGATCAGGAGAACGATCAGGTAGCATTCCGGATGGTTCGCCGTGATCGAATGCGCGATGTTCTGCATCAGCACGGTCTTGCCGGTACGCGGCGGCGCGACGATCAGCGCACGCTGGCCCTTGCCGATCGGGGCTACAATATCAATGACGCGCGGCGACAGGTCCTTGCGGGTCGGATCGTTGAGTTCGAGCTTGAAGCGCTCGTCCGGAAACAGCGGCGTCAGGTTGTCGAAGTTGACCTTGTGCTTGGACTTTTCCGGATCCTCGAAGTTCAGCGTGTTGACCTTGAGCAGCGCGAAGTAGCGTTCGCCTTCCTTCGGGCTGCGGATGTGGCCCTCGATGGTGTCGCCGGTGCGCAGGCCGAAACGGCGGATCTGCGACGGCGAGACGTAGATATCGTCCGGGCCGGGCAGATAGTTCGCGTCCGGCGAACGCAGGAAGCCGAAGCCGTCCGACAATACTTCGACGACGCCTTCGCCGATGATGTCGATTTCCTGGATCGCCAATTGCTTAAGAATGGCGAACATCAGCTCCTGCTTGCGCATGGTGCTGGCGTTCTCGACGCCAAGCTCTTCCGCCAGCGTCACCAATTCGCCGGGAGTCTGAGCCTTGAGGTCCTGGAGTTTCATTTCCCGCATGGGGGTGGTCCTGTAGAAAAATTGAATAAGGAGGAGATCGAAGGTGGCTTTGAAAATGCGGAATGCCTGACAGCGTTTCCGCAGATCTGAAGCAAGGAAGGTGCCGGAATGGCTTCAAACCCGATGTGGCGGCCGATGCCGTTTGGCTTTCGGGCGACAACCACATCCGCCTGCGTGGGGTGGGATGGAACGAATATAGAAAATCGGCAGCGTTCGCGCAAGACGGTGCGGAGAACGGGTCCTGCAGAAATCCGCGTCAGAACGGCTTGACGATCACCATGATCACGATGCCGATCATCAGGATCGTTGGTATCTCATTGATTATTCTGTAAAATTTTTGGCTTCGCGTGTTCCGGTCCTGACCAAATTCACGCACCCAGCGGCTGAACAGCCCGTGCACGCCGGACATTACCAGCACCAGGAACAGCTTGACGTGAAACCAGCCGCTCAGGAACCAGTGCCCGCTCCAGGCCATGTACAGTCCGAGCACCCAGGTGACAGCCATCGCCGGGTTGATGATGGCCTTCAGCAACCGCCGCTCCATCACCTTGAAGGTCTCGGATTGCTTCGATCCGATCTCCGCCTCGCAGTGATAAACGAACAGGCGCGGCAGATAGAGCATCCCGGCCATCCAGGAAATTACCGCGATCACATGGAAGGCCTTGATCCATTCGTACATCTGCAAGTCTCGGTGCAAGTCTCGTGTCTATTTTGAAAGCGATGCCGACCGGAGCCGTTTCCCGGGGATGCGGGTTTTTGAAGTGCCGGATGAGCGCCAGGCACATCCATATCCGCAGCGCCCCTCTTTCCAAATCAATATTTCTAGAATCTTAGGTTTGAGTCTGAGTGATCGTGGATTGTGGCCAGACAATCTTGTCCCATCTTGTCCAAGTGCGCGGCAAACTTGTCACCGCTTTTCCCATTCGGTCCGCAAGGATCGATATTGCCCGAATTTTCAATCAGTTGCGGATACCGCGCGGCGAAGTTATCAAGCGACAAGCAGGGCTATTCCCGCTAGACTCCCACTCGCATGGAATCTTGTCCACGCAGACACGTCTGTGCAGAACGACCCTGGTTATCCCGAGCCTCCCGGCCAATGGTGAAAACTTCGTAAATCGTCCACACCGATTCACACAACACACAGGACTGATTGGATCATTCGCGTGCCGACCTCGGGCAATTATTTCCATCTTCACATGGTGTCGGACTCGACCGGCGAAACATTGATCACGGTGGCGCGCGCGGTCGCCGCGCAATATGCCAACGTGACGCCGGTGGAGCACGTCTATCCGCTGGTGCGCAGCCAGAAGCAACTCGATCGCGTGCTCGCCGAGATCGAGGAAGCGCCGGGAATCGTCCTGTTCACGCTGCTGGAAGAAGATCTGGTCAGTCGGCTCGAGAACAAGTGCAAGGAGATCAATATCCCGAGCCTGTCGATCATCGGCCCGGTGATGCAATTGTTTCATGCCTATCTCGGCGCCACCACCACCGGCCGCGTCGGTGCGCAGCACACGCTGAATGCCGATTACTTCAAGCGGATCGATGCGCTCAACTACACCATGATGCATGACGACGGCCAGCATGTCGAAGGGCTGGAAGATGCGGACGTCGTGTTGGTCGGCGTCTCGCGCACGTCGAAAACGCCGACGTCGATTTATCTCGCCAATCGCGGCATCCGCACCGCGAACGTGCCGCTGGTGTCCGGCGTTCCGATTCCACCGCAACTGGAATCCTTGAAGAAACCGCTGGTCGTCAGTCTTCACGCCACCCCGGAGCGGCTGATCCAGATCCGGCAAAACCGGTTGCTCAGCATCGGCGCGCATTCGGCCAACGATATCTACACCGATAAGCAGTCGGTCACCGATGAAGTTGCCGCCGCGCGCCGCCTCAGTGCCCGCTATGGCTGGGCGCTGCTGGATGTGACGCGGCGTTCGATCGAGGAAACCGCGGCCGCCGTCATCAAGCTCTACGCCGACCGGCAACGACGGCGAACCCCGGAATGACGACCAACGTCTCGATGCTGGCACAAGGTCAGCCGCCGCTGATCCTGGCGTCGCAGAGCCGCGCGCGGCAGGCCGTCCTTGCCGGCGCAGGCCTCGCGTTCGAAGCGCTGCCGGCCGAACTTGACGAACGCGCCGTTGAGGCCGAATCCGGACTCACCGCGCCGGGCGAGGTGGCGGAATGTCTGGCGCGCGCCAAGGCGTTAGTGGTTTCCGCATTGCATCCCGGCCGCTATGTGATCGGCGCGGACCAGACGCTGGCATTGGGCGCGCGTCGTTTCAGCAAGCCGGCGGACCGCGCCGCCGCTGCGGATCAAATCGCGACGCTTGCCGGAAACACGCATGAACTTCATGCCGCCGTCGCGGTGGTCCATGATGCACAGGTGCTGTTCTCTCACGTCAGCATCGCGCGAATGACGATGCGGCCGTTGAGCCGGAATACTATCGACGCGTACCTTGAAGCGGCCGGCGACGCGGTGCGCGGCAGCGTCGGTGCCTATCAACTCGAAGGGCTCGGCGTGCATCTGTTCGAGCGGATCGAGGGCGATTATTTCACGATTCTCGGAATGCCGCTGCTGCCGCTGTTGGCGTTCTTGCGGAGTCGGAATCTTCTCCGCTTTTAGGAGTCTATCGATGCGAATACTGGGGCTGACCGGCTCGATCGGCATGGGAAAATCGACCACGGCGAAGATGTTCGAGGAGGCCGGCGTTCCGGTTTACGACGCTGACGCCACGGTTCATCGCCTCTATGAGGGCGAAGCGGTCGCGGCGATCGAGGCGGCGTTTCCGGGCACGACCGTCAATGGCAAGGTCGATCGCACGTTGCTGTCGCCGCGCGTCGTGCACGATGCCGAGGCAATGAAGCGGCTGGAAAGCATCGTTCATCCGATGCTGCGCGCGCATCATCAGAAATTTCTCGACGACGCCGAGAAGTCCGGCGCGCCGGTGGCTGTTGTCGATATTCCATTGCTCTATGAAACCGGTGGTGAAAACCGCGTCGATGCTGTGGTGGTGGTGACGACGGCGCCGGAGGCGCAGCGCGAGCGTATTCTCGCGCGCGAGGGCATGACGCCGGAAAAACTCGACGCGATCCTGGCAAAACAGTTGCCTGATGCCGAAAAGCGCCGGCGCGCCGACTTTGTGGTGGATACGTCCCACGGACTCGATCCGGTGCGGATTCGCATCCGCGAAATTCTCGACCAGGTTGTTAAAATGCCGATCCGGCGAAGCTGATTCGCCGCGGAACAGACGTAAAGACCCATGCGCGAAATCGTTCTCGATACCGAAACAACCGGCCTCGATCCGTTGCGTGGAGATCGGCTGGTGGAAATCGGCTGCGTTGAAATCTTCAATCGGATGCCGACCGGGCAGGTCTATCACTGCTACATCAATCCCGAGCGCGACATGCCCGAGGAGGCGTTCGCGGTGCATGGGCTGTCGACAGAGTTTCTTTCGGGGCAGCCGAAGTTCGCCGACGTTGTTGACGCGTTTCTTGAATTCATCGGTGACGCGCCGCTGGTGATTCACAACGCGTCGTTCGACATCGGGTTCATCAACGCCGAACTGGGCCGCATGGCGCGTACCGCCATTCCGCGCGACCGGCTGGTCGATACGCTGTTATTGGCGCGACGCAAGCACCCCGGCGTGTCCAATCGCCTCGACGATCTGTGTTCGCGCTATTCGATCGACAACTCGCACCGCACCAAGCACGGCGCATTGCTCGACGCGGAACTGCTGGCCGAGGTCTATATCGATCTGATCGGCGCGCGGCAGTCGCAACTGATCCTGACGGAAACCAGCATCGTGCGCGGCCATGGCGTCAGCGAGGCACCGCGCCGTCAGCGGCCGGCGCCGCTCGAGCCGCGCCTCACCGAGGACGAACGCGCGGCGCATCGGGCCTTTGTCGCGACGCTCAGTGATAAGCCGATCTGGCATGAATATGCGGACAGCGCGCCGGAATAGCGCACACGTCAAATCGACTCGTTTGGGTTGTCGTCTTTGCGAGGAGCGTTAGCGACGAAGCAATCCAGTCCTTGCTTTACGGCTTTCTCGATTGCTTCGCTTTACTCGCAACAACATCAATTCATGATGTTTAGAGAAACAGGCCCTTCACCGGTTTGATGAAGGGCCTGCACCGATCGCGAGGAAGAGATCGCCTCAGCTCGGCTTGATCTGCTCGGCCTGGCGTTCCATGTTCTGACGGTACAGGCCGACGAAATCGACCGGATCGAGCATTAGCGGCGGGAAGCCGCCGTCGCGCACCGCCGTCGCGATGATCTCGCGCGCGAACGGGAACAGCAGCCGCGGACATTCGATCATGACCAGCGGATGCAGGTTTTCCTGCGGAACGTTGATGATCCGGAACACGCCGGCATAGGCGAGTTCGAAGTTGAACATCACCGTGCCCTGGCTTTCGGCCTTGCCCTCGATCGACAGCACGACCTCGTATTCGTTCTCGGCGATATTGTTGGCCCCGACATTGATCTGGATGTTGATCGAGGGCTGCTGTTGCTGCGGTCCCAGCGACTTCGGCGCGTTGGGGTTCTCGAACGACAGGTCCTTGGTGTACTGCGCAAGCACATTGAGCTGCGGGGGAGGCGCCGCCTCGGGAGGGGTACCGTTGCCGTTCGCCATAACAAATCTCCTGAAAGCATCTGGCCAGACTGGAACCGTTTGGCGGCGCGTTCGCTCCCAAGCGGCCGACGAGGGGCTAATTGCCGCGTCTGCGTGTGGCTATCATAGCCCTGCCATACTCCACAAGCAGGAGCGCGGCACGGCTGCCGCTCGGCTCGGCCGGGTACCCTGGATTTCGCGGCGAATACCGACCTCCGCGTGGATATCGGTTTCCTCTCGGCGATGAAAAGGGCTACAATTTCCTGAGCCGGATCAGTACCAAAGGGAATGCCAGGCAGTTGCGTGGCCGAACGTCCCGAAGGACCGATCCGTGCCAAAAGGTGCCATTGGCTCGATGGGTTCGGGTCCCTACATGAGAGGGGCGAGGTCCGGCGGCCAGGTGCTTCGTGATACTCCCTCAGCCCGGCCGTCAGGGCACGACGAGACCGATTGGAAAGCGAACACGACGTGGATATCTACACCATCATCTTCCTGGCGTTGGCCGTATTTATCTTCCTGCGTCTGCGCAATGTCCTTGGGCAGCGGACCGGAAGCGAACGGCCGCCGCTCGACCGCGCCGCCCGCGACGTGCTCAACAGCGCGCCGGAGGGCAAGGTGATGCCGATGCCCGGAACCGTGATCGATCAGCCTCCGGCGGTGCCGACCGGAGAGACGGAGGCCGCGACCAATCGCTGGAAGGGATTTGCCGAGCCAGGCTCGGCGTTGGCTTCGGGCCTCGATGCCATTGCGGCGCAGGATTCCTCGTTCGATCCCAAGCATTTCATCAGCGGCGCGCGCAGCGCCTACGAAATGATCGTGCTAGCCTTCGCCAACGGCGACCGCCGTGCCTTGAAGGACCTGTTATCCTCGGAGGTCTACGATAGCTTCGACGGTGCGATCCGTGCCCGCGAGAAAGCCGAACAGAAAGTCGATACGCGTTTCGTGTCGATCGACAAGGCCGAACTGGTCAATGCCGAAGTGCGCGACCGCATCAGCCAACTGACGATCCGTTTCGTCTCGCAAATGATTTCGGTCACCAGGGACAAGACGGGTGCAGTCGTCGACGGCAATCCGGAGAAGGTCGCCGATATCACCGATGTCTGGACATTTGCCCGCGACACCAATTCGCGCGATCCGAACTGGAAGCTGGTTGGGACCGGAAGCGCGCAATAGCGCGGTCCGGTTCGGCGCGCGGTCAGCGGCGCTTTGGCTCGCCATCGGTTTGCTGGGCGCGTTGTCGCTGCCGGCCGAAGCCAGGCGATACCACCAACATGCCAGGCCGCATCATTTGCCGCATCGGGTCTTTCCGATTGAAATCCCGGGCGGCCAATACACGCCCGCGACGTGGGACGCGCTGACCGGCTGGCGCGACGACGATCATCTGGCGGCATTCTCTACATTTCAAAAGAGCTGCAAGGCGATCCTCGCCGCGCGCCGACCTCTGCAGATCAGCCAGGCGATGGGCGATTCGCTGCGCGCGCCGTGTACCGCCGCCAAAGCGTCGCGCGTCGAAACCGATCAAGCGGCACGCCGGTTTTTCGAGCGGCACTTTCGCCCGCTCTGGATCTCACGCCTCGGCGAGGAGGCCGGCTTCGTCACCGGCTACTACGAACCCATCATCGACGGCTCGCGAACGCGCACCGATGTCTACACCGTGCCGGTCTATCGCCGCCCGTCGAACCTGTTCGTGCGCGGCTATAAGCAAAGCGACACCGGGCTGCCCAATGGCGGCGATGTGTTTCGCAAGATCGGCCGCCGCAAGCTGGTGCCGTATTACGATCGCGCGGCCATCGAGGATGGCGCCATCGCCGGGCGCGGTCTGGAAATCTGCTGGCTCAAGAGCGAGACAGATCTTCTGTTCACGCAGATTCAAGGCTCGGCGCGTGTTCGCCTCGAGGACGGCTCCACCATCCGCATCAACTACGACGCGCACAATGGTTATCGCTATACGCCGGTCGGCCGCATCCTGATCGAGCGCAACATCATCCCGCGCGAACAAATGTCGATGCAGCGTATCCGGGAGTGGATGACAGCTAACCCGGACGGCGCCAAGGAGTTGCGGCGGCAGAACCGCTCCTATGTGTTCTTCCGTGAAGTTCAGTTGTCCGACAAGGACGAGGCCGTCGGCGCGCAAGGCGTGCCGCTGACGCCGCGGCGTTCGATCGCGGTGGACAAGACGCTTCATGTCTACGGCACGCCGTTCTTTCTCGACGGCATCCTTCCGATTGACTCCGCCCAGGCTCAAACGCCGTTTCATCACCTGATGGTCGCGCAGGATACCGGCTCGGCCATCGTCGGACCGGCGCGTGCCGACATCTATTTCGGTGCGGGGGCCGAGGCGGCGCAGATCGCCGGGCGGCTGCGCCACAATATTCGCTTCGCGATTCTGGTGCCGAACGCGCTCGATCCGGTCGCCGCCGGACGCACCATGCCGTTGCCGCAAGTCAAGCGCGATACGACGGCGAAGCGCCCGCCGCAATACCGCTCGCGGAATCATCATCGCCGGGGCGACCGATGAAACGCCGGCCGTCGGACGAGATTCTCATCGACATATCGCCGCCGCGCCGCAAACGCGTGCTGAGCGAGGAAGAACGCGCGTTGTGGGAGAGCGTGGCGAAACAGGCCAAGCCGCTGCGCAAGAGAACGCGTGTGACGAAGGCCGAAATCGTTCTCACCACTGAGCCGACACTACCGGCGACCCGTGGTCCGGCCAAGCGACTATCAAACGAATCCGCACCGCAGTCGAGCCAGCCGGCGAAAGTAAATCGCCCGCCGTCGCCGCCGCCCTTGGCGCCGCTCGGCCGGCGTGAGCGCACGCATCTGTCGCGCGGCCGGATCGAAATCGATGCACGGCTCGATCTGCACGGCATGACGCAGGCGCGCGCGCATCGCGCGCTGCTGCATTTTCTGCAACGTGCCAGCGGTGACGGCTTGCGCTTCGTGCTGGTCGTCACCGGGAAGGGCAGCAGCGTGGGGCAAGAGTCCGAGCGCGGCGTGCTGCGTCGGCAAGTGCCGGAATGGCTTGGTTTGCCGGAATTCCGCGAACTGGTCGTGGGCTTCGAGCAAGCGCATATCGGCCACGGCGGTGCGGGCGCGCTCTATGTTCGTGTGCGGCGGAGACGACGTTGTTTGTGATGCGCCGTGCGTTACAAAATAAACCGGCTCAAGTCCGAGTTCTTCGCCAGGTCCCCAACATGCTTCTGCACATAGGCGGCGTCGACGCGGATGGTTTCGCCGTTGCGATCCGGCGCGACGAATGAGATGTCGTCCAGCACCCGCTCCATCACCGTCTGCAAGCGCCGCGCGCCGATGTTCTCGACGGTGGCATTCACCGCGACGGCGACATCGGCCAGCGCGTCGATGGCGTCGTCGGCGAATTCCAGCGTCACGCCCTCGGTCTGCATCAGCGCGACATATTGCTTGATCAGCGAGGCTTCCGGCTCGGTGAGGATCCGGCGCATGTCGTCGCGCGTCAACGCGTTCAACTCGACACGGATCGGCAACCGGCCTTGCAACTCCGGCAACAGGTCCGATGGCTTGGCGATGTGGAACGCGCCGGACGCAATGAACAGGATGTGGTCGGTCTTCACCGCGCCGTGCTTGGTGGAGACGGTGGTGCCTTCGATCAGCGGCAGCAAATCGCGCTGCACGCCCTCGCGCGAAACGTCGCCAACCCGCGCGCCCTCGCGCACGCAGATCTTGTCGATCTCGTCGAGAAACACGATGCCGTTGTTCTCGACGGTGCTGATCGCCTCCAGCACAAGCTGATCGTTGTCGAGCAGCTTGTCGGATTCCTCGTTGACGAGAATCTCGTGGGAATCTTCCACGGTGAGACGCCGCGTCTTGGTGCGACCGCCCATCTTGCCAAAAATATCGCCGATCGAAATGGCGCCCATCTGCGCGCCCGGCAGGCCCGGAATCTCGAACATCGGCATACCGCCGGACGATTGCACCTCGATTTCGATTTCCTTGTCGTTGAGTTCACCGGCCCGCAGCTTGCGGCGGAACGAATCGCGCGTCGCCGCGCTGGCATTGCCGCCGACCAATGCGTCGAGCACGCGTTCCTCGGCCGCGACCTGAGCGCGCGCCTGCACGTCCTTGCGCTTGCGTTCGCGGGTCTGGGCAATGCCGACCTCGATCAGGTCGCGGATGATCTGCTCGACGTCGCGGCCGACATAACCGACCTCGGTGAACTTGGTGGCTTCGACTTTCAGGAACGGCGCGCCCGCGAGTTTCGCCAGCCGGCGCGCGATCTCGGTCTTGCCGACGCCGGTGGGGCCGATCATCAGAATGTTCTTCGGCAGCACTTCCTCACGCAAAGAGCCAGTGAGCTGAATGCGCCGCCAGCGGTTGCGCAGCGCGATGGCGACGGCGCGCTTGGCGTCGTTCTGGCCGACGATGAAGCGGTCGAGTTCGGAAACGATTTCGCGGGGGGAAAAGTCGGTCATGGCTTTCATCTTTTTTCCTCTTCCCGTGTGGAAGAGGGTGGTTTCGAGCGTTAGCGAGAAACCGGGTGAGGGGTGGTGAGAGAATTCTCACCCGGCTCGATCTCGCGTAGCTCGATCTCGCCCCCCTCTCCCACAAGGGGAGAGGGAAAAACTCAACCCGCTGTCAGGGTTTCCAGCGTGACGTTGCGGTTGGTATAGACGCAGATATCGGCGGCAATATCGAGCGAGCGGCGCACGATGGCCTCGGCATCCTTGTCGCTGTCGATCAACGCGCGGGCGGCCGCGAGCGCGTAGTTGCCGCCGGAGCCGATCGCCATCACGCCGCCTTCCGGCTCGAGCACGTCGCCGGTGCCGGTAAGCACCAGCGAAACTTCCTTATCGGCGACGATCATCATCGCCTCCAGACGCCGCAGGTAGCGGTCCGTCCGCCAGTCCTTCGCCAGTTCGACCGCCGCGCGGGTAAGCTGACCGGGGTATTGCTCCAGTTTGGCTTCCAGCCGCTCGAACAGCGTAAAGGCGTCGGCTGTGGCGCCGGCGAAGCCGCCAATCACGTCGCCCTTGCCGAGCTTGCGGACCTTCTTGGCGTTGGACTTGATCACGGTCTGGCCGATCGAGACCTGTCCGTCGCCGCCGACCACCACTTTGCCGCCCTTGCGGACGGTGACGATGGTGGTGCCGTGCCAGACTTGCGGCGAGCCATCGCCGGACATCGAATGAGAAGTGGTCATGAGAATCCTTTCGCGGGCCATGATCTAGGGTCTGACGGGCAGGGTTGCAATTGCGGCGGAGCGGCCGAATCCGGTCACCATATGGTCAATCGACCGCCGAAACCGGGCATCCCGCAGTAGCGAAGGCGGCACCGGCCTGTTAAAAGGGCGCGTTTTCGAAATGTTCAGGGTGCGGAGAGTCCCTATGCGGACGGCCACGATCAAGCGCAAGACCAAGGAAACCGACATTGAGGTGGCGATCAACCTCGATGGCACCGGCGCGGCCAATATCGCGACCGGGATCGGCTTTTTCGACCATATGCTCGATCTGCTCGCCCGCCATTCCCGTATCGACCTGACCGTGAAGGCGGTGGGCGACCTCCATATCGATTTCCACCACACCACCGAGGATGTCGGCATCGCGCTCGGCCAGGCGGTCAAGCAGGCGCTCGGCAACATGGCGGGCATCACCCGCTACGCCGGCGTCCACATGCCGATGGACGAGACGCTGACACGGGTGGTGATCGATATTTCCGGCCGGCCCTTCCTGGTGTTCAAGGCGGAGTTTCCGCGCGACAAAATCGGCGAATTCGACACCGAGTTGGTGCGCGAATGGTTCAACGCGTTCGCCATCAATGCCGGTGTGACGCTGCACGTCGAGACCCTATATGGAGAGAACAGCCACCATATCGCCGAGTCCTGCTTCAAGGGTTTGGCGCGGGCGCTGCGCGCGGCGGTGGCGATCGATCCGCGCAATGCAGGCGAAGTGCCGTCGACCAAGGGCCAGCTTGGCGGCTGACGTCACGGCGCGGTCGTCGGAGGGACATGATGCGTATCTATACGGTGCACGCGCCACGAACGAGCGACATGCATTCGCGCGCCGCGGGTGATCGCGTCGTATTCGTGCGCGACGGTTTTCATGTCTGGGCCTTCGTTTTCGGCGGCTTCTGGCTGCTGTATCATCGGTTGTGGTGGGCCTTGCTGGGCTACATCATGGTGATGGCCGGTGTCAGCGCGTCGCTTGGCGTGCTTCGTGTGAGCAGCGGCATCAGCCTTTGTGTGCTGTTGTTGATCGCCTTGCTGATGGGTCTGGAGGCCGCGAGCCTGCGGCGCTGGACCCTGTCGCGCGGCAGGTGGCGCCAATTCGATGTCGTTGCCGCAGTGAATGAACAGGACGCCGAGCGGCGTTTCTTCGATCGGTGGACCGCCGAACGAAACGGTTCCACTGACGACCCGATGTCGGTCGAGCGCGGCGGGCCGCCGCCGACCCGCGATATTCCCGGGCAACCGTTTTCGCGGCCGCCGCCGCTGCCCGGCAGCATCGTCGGGCTGTTTCCGCAGCCGGGAGGCTCAGCGTGAGCGTCGCCATTATCGATTACGGATCGGGCAACCTGCACTCGGCGGCGAAAGCGTTCGAGCGCGCCGCCCGCAGTTTTGAGAATCCGGACAAGGTGATCGTGACGCGCGATCCCGACGCGGTGTTCCGCGCCGACCGCATCGTGCTGCCCGGCGTCGGCGCCTTCGCCGATTGCCGCAAGGGACTGGACTCAGTCGACGGCATGATCGAGGCCATGACCGAAGCCGTGCGCGTCAAGGCGCGGCCGTTCTTCGGCATCTGCGTCGGCATGCAATTGATGGCGACGCATGGCAAGGAAAACGTCACCACCGACGGCCTGAACTGGATCGGCGGCGATGTCGAAAAAATCGCGCCGCGCGACGAGAGCCTGAAGATCCCGCACATGGGCTGGAACACGCTCGACGTCGTGCGCGAACACCCTGTGCTGGAGCGCCTGCCGCTGGGGCCGAAAGGCCGCCACGCTTACTTCGTGCATTCCTATCATCTAAACGCGACGAACGAAGCGGATGTGCTGGCGCGCGCCGACTATGGCGGGCCGGTGACGGCGATGGTCGGCAAGGACACCGCCATCGGCACGCAATTCCATCCCGAGAAGAGCCAGCGTTTCGGGCTGGCGTTGATCGCCAATTTTCTGAAGTGGAAGCCGTGATTCTTTTTCCCGCTATCGATCTCAAGAACGGTCAGTGCGTGCGTCTCGAGCAGGGCGACATGGCGCGCGCCACCGTGTTCAATCTCGATCCGGCGGCGCAGGCGCAAAGCTTCGCCGCGCAGGGGTTTGAGTATCTGCACGTCGTCGACCTTGATGGTGCCTTCGCCGGCAAGCCGATGAATGCGCAGGCGGTCGAGGCGATGCTGAAGGTGATCAAAATGCCGGTGCAGCTTGGCGGCGGCATCCGCGATCTGGCAACGGTGGAAGCGTGGCTGGCGAAGGGTATCACCCGCGTCATCATCGGCACCGCGGCGGTGCGCGATCCGGCGTTCGTCAAGGAAGCTGCGGCGAAATTTCCCGGCCGCGTTGCCGTCGGGCTCGATGCCCGCGATGGTAAGGTCGCGGTGGAAGGCTGGGCGGAAACCTCGACGGTCACTGCGCTGGAAATCGCGCAGCGTTTTGAGGATGCCGGCGTCGCCGCGATCATCTTCACCGACATTGCGCGCGACGGCCTGCTCAAGGGCCTCAATCTTGAGGCGACGATTGCGCTGGCGGACAGCATCTCGATTCCGGTGATCGCCTCCGGCGGTCTCGCGTCAATCGAGGACATCAAGGCAATGCTCTCGCCGCGCGCGAAGAAGCTCGCCGGCGCCATCGCCGGGCGCGCGCTGTATGACGGGCGCGTCGATCCCGCCGCGGCGCTTGAGCTGATCCGTAGCGCGCGCGGGGTCTAGGAGTTCGCGATGTTCAAGGTGCGCGTCATTCCCTGCCTCGACGTCAAGGACGGCCGGGTCGTCAAGGGCGTGAACTTCGTCGACCTGCGCGACGCCGGCGATCCGGTAGAAGCCGCGATCGCCTATGACGCTGCCGGCGCCGACGAGTTGTGCTTCCTCGATATCACCGCCACTCATGAAAATCGCGGCACCATGCTCGACGTCGTGCGACGGACGGCGGAAGCCTGCTTCATGCCGGTGACGGTCGGCGGCGGCGTGCGCACCGTCGAGGATATCCGCACCCTGTTGAAGTCGGGCGCTGACAAGGTGTCGATCAACAGCGCGGCGGTCAGCCGGCGTGAGTTCGTCAAGGAAGCGGCGGAAAAGTTCGGCGATCAATGCATCGTGGTCGCAATCGACGCCAAGCGCGTCAAGCGGCCTGGGGGGTCGGATCGCTGGGAGATTTTCACCCATGGCGGCCGCAAGTCGACCGGCATCGACGCCGTCGAATACGCCCAGGAGGTGGTGTCGCTCGGCGCGGGCGAAATCCTGCTGACCTCCATGGATCGCGACGGCACCCGCTCGGGTTTCGACATCGAACTGACGCGCGCGGTGGCCGATGGCATCCCCGTCCCGGTGATCGCCTCGGGCGGCGTCGGCAATCTCGATCACCTGGTCGAGGGCATCCGCAGCGGCCACGCCACGGCGGTTCTGGCAGCGTCGATCTTCCATTTCGGCGAGTTCACCATTCGCGAGGCCAAGGAACACATGGTGCGCGCCGGGCTGCCGATGCGCCTCGATCCGTAAACCAACGCCGGAGTTTGCGCTCCCGCGTCTTTGCCGAAAATGCTAAAAGGCACCGTCATGGCCCGTTTCACACTTTACGATCTCGCAGCCGTCATCGATGCCCGCGCGGCATCCGGCGGCGACAAGTCGTATACCCGCAAGCTGCTCGACAAGGGGCCGGAGCATTGCGCCAAGAAACTTGGCGAGGAAGCAATCGAGACCGTTATCGCGACGGTCGAAAACGACCGCGATCATCTGATCGCTGAAAGTGCCGACCTGCTGTTTCACCTGCTGGTGGTTTTGAAATCGCGCGGTGTCACGCTTGAGGATGTCGAAGCGGCGCTGGCGCAACGCACGTCGATGTCCGGGCTGGAAGAAAAGGCCGCCCGCAAGCACGACTGAACCGCGGGAAGGGCGGCGCCATGGATATGCGTCTGGATCAGCAGTACAACCCCTACCGGATTTTCACGCGTCAGCAGTGGGCGAAGCTGCGCGACGACATGCCGATGACGCTGGCCGCCGACGAGATTGCGGCGCTGCGCTCGATGTACGATCGCCTCGACCTGAACGAGGTGGAGGAAATCTATCTGCCGTTGTCGCGGCTGTTGTCGATTTACGTCGATGCCACCCAGCGGCTCTATGTGGCGCAGCGGCAATTCCTCGGCATCGAGGATCGCAAGATGCCTTACATCATCGGCGTTGCGGGCTCGGTGGCCGTCGGCAAGTCGACCACCGCGCGTGTCTTGCAGGCGCTGCTCGCGCGATGGTCGCCGCGGCCGAAGGTCGACTTGGTCACGACGGACGGTTTTCTGTTTCCCAACGCCGTGCTGGAGCGGCAGGGTATCATGCAGAAGAAGGGCTTCCCGGAAAGCTACGATCTGCAAAAGCTGCTCGCCTTTCTGAGCGACATCAAGGCCGGGCGTCGTCCGGTGCGCGCGCCGGTCTATTCGCATCTCACCTACGACATCATTCCCAATCAGTGGATCGAGGTCGATCGTCCCGACATCCTGATCGTCGAAGGCGTCAATGTGCTACAAACCGGCAAGCTGCCGCGCGACGGTCAGGCCGTTCCGGTGGTGTCGGACTTCTTCGACTTCTCGGTTTACATCGATGCGGATGAACCGGTGCTACGAAAATGGTACGTAAAACGCTTCCTCGCGCTACGCGACACCGCCTTCCACGACCCGCGTTCCTATTTTCACCGTTACGCGTTGCTATCGGACGATGAAGCCACCGCGACGGCGCTGGCGATCTGGGAGCGCACCAACCTCGCCAATCTCGAGGACAACATCCTGCCGACGCGACCACGCGCCACGTTGATCCTGAAGAAGGGTGCCGATCACGTCGTCGAGACAGTCGCGTTGCGGCGGCTATAGTCATGCCGCGTCGGCGCTGAAGTGCTCGATGTAGCGCGCCTTGATGACCGAGACCGGCAGGACGATCAGCACATCGGTGGTGCCGAACTGGTCGTCGATCACCGCGCCGTCGCCGATGTAGGCACCAAGCCGCAGATAGCCTTTGATCAAGGGCGGCAGCTCGCGCAACGCGGCCTTATGGTCGATGCGATGCTTGGCGATGCGATTCATTTCGACCCGACGCGAGGGTTGCGGCCCGGCACGCCATGCTTCCGGCGCGGCGGCGAAGTGATGCAGGAACGATAGCGGTAACGCCAGTCGGTCCGGATCGGTGCCGTTAAGACTGGCGCAGCCGATCATGACATCGAGCCGATATCGGCGGACGTAACTCCAGATGCCCTGCCAGAGCAGCTCCACAGTACGCTTGTTGCGATAGGCCGGCGTAACGCAGGAGCGCCCGAGTTCGACGAAACGCAGGTCGCGATGCCGTGCGGTCAGGCCGGAGATATCGAATTCGTTCTCGGTGTAGAAACCGTCATGACGCTCGGCGACGTCCTGGCGCAGCAGGCGATAGGTGCCGACCACCCGCTGCTTTCCGCGTCGCGTCGGTTTCGCGTGATCGATCACCAGCAGATGATCGCAAATCTTGTCGTAGGCGTCCTTGTCGCGGCGCGCCAGGAGCGTTCCGGCATCGGCGATCGCGTCGCCATCCTGATAGAACACCTTGTAACGGAGTTTCTGCGCTTGCTTGATGTCGCGCTTGCTCCCGGCGAGCCGTGCTTCGAGCGAACCGAGCCGTCCGAGCGAGAGCGGTGTCGGAACGATCGAATAATCGGGCTGACGGATATACGGCTGCGGCTTGAGCCAGGTAATGGCGGTGTTGGCGAGCGCGCCGACAGTCTCAGGGCGCAGCATCTGGATCAGGGGTTGTTTCGCATATCCGCGCGCGGTGGCGCGTTGAGAGCTGTGTTCGGAGCCTTGCATCGCCACCCTCGTGACAGCGATCCGCTCGAATCATATCGATGCGGTCGTCGAGGGTGACAGATCATCGGCGCCCAACAGCCGTATGACATTCGCATGAGCGGCCGATGACATCGGCCGCGAAGGTGGATCGGATCAGGCGGCGAGGTGGCGCGAGGACACGAATCCGGAGATGACTTCCGCCAGCTTCTCCCGGTCGAGCGGCTTGACCAGAAACCCGTCCATGCCGGCCGCGAAGCAGGCATAACGATCTTCCACCAAGGCGTTGGCGGTGAGTGCGATGATCGGCGTGCGTCGCGCGGTCTGTCCGGCTTCGCGCAAGCGAATGCGTTTGGTTGCGTCGATGCCGTTCAGTTCCGGCATCTGCACGTCCATCAGGACAAGGTCATACGGGGTTTCCGCGGCTTCAGCCGCGAGCCACGATTCCACCGCGGCGTTGCCATTGGTGGTCATCACCACCTGATGGCCCAGGCGCGACAACAGCGAGCGCATCAGCAGGGCGTTGATCTCGTTGTCTTCCGCGACCAGGATCGACAGACCTTTCCGGGCTGCGCCTTTCGAGGTCTTGCTGCCAAGCGGCTCGTCGTCGGGCGCTGTCTCAATTGTCCCGGTTGCAGCGGATGGCGGCGCTGGCGCGTTCAAGCGGATCGCCAGCGAAGCCGCGCGCAACGGTCTGACGAGATAACCCGTGAAGGGATCGTTGATGACGTCGCGATATTCATGACGCGTCGCTGGCGTGAAGATCACAATGCGATGTGCGGCATGAGGCGTGGCTGCGGCCGCAAGCGCGGTGGCATCGGCCGGTTCGAACGCGCCGTCGATCATGACGGCGTGCCACGACCGCTCCGGCAGCAAGGCGCGCGCCACCGTCAGGTCCGCGACCGTGCAGGTCTGTGCGCCCCAGCATTGCAGGCGGCGGGCGATCAGCGAGGTTTCGACGCCTTGCGGCGCGACCAGTATGATCGATTTGTCGGCAAGGTCGGGAATGGCGAAGGGTGTTCGGCGCTCGCCCCCGTCGTCGCCATCGCCGCTGGCCATCGGGATGGTGAAGGAGAAGGTCGAGCCTTTGCCGATCGCGCTTTGCAGGGAGATGTGACCACCCATGCGGCGGACAATGCGTTCGCTGATGCTGAGGCCGAGGCCGGTGCCGCCGTAATTCTGCGCGATGCGCTCGTCGGCCTGTTCGAACTCCTGAAAGATCCGCGCCTGCGCCTCCGGCGCGATGCCGATGCCGGTGTCGCGCACCATGAACAGCACATCGTTGGGCGACGGACCGGGCTCGACGATGAGCGCGACGCCGCCGCTCTGCGTGAACTTGATGGCATTGCCGGCAAGGTTGAGCAGCACTTGTCGAAGCCGTGCGGCGTCGCCGATCACATTGGCCGGCAGGCGTTCGTCGACATAGGCAGCGATCTCGAGGTCGCGCGCCTGCGCACGCGGCGCCAGCAGTTCGGTGACGCTCTCGATCAGGTCCTCAAGCGCGAACGGCCGTTGTTCGAGATCAATCTTACCGGCTTCGATCTTGGAAAAGTCGAGCAATTCCTCGATCAACAACAGCAGCGCTTCGCCGGAGGTCCGCACTGCCTTGGCATAGGTCACCTGTTCCGGCGTCAGCGCGGTGTCGAGCAACAGCCCGTTCATGCCGATGATGCCGTTCAGCGGCGTGCGGATTTCGTGCGAAACCATGGCGAGGAAGCGCGATTTGGCGCGGCTTGCGGCATCGGCGTGGTCGCGCGCTTCGCTGAGCGCACGTTCGGCCTCAGTGCGATCGGTGACGTCGCGCCCGACGCACTGGATCTCCGCGGGTTGATCCACGTCGGGCCGGACCAGACCCTCGCGCCAGCCGATCCATCGCGCACCGGTGGCGGTGGCGATCTTCTGGTCATGGGTGCGCGTGCCGGCGGCATCGGTGACGACCTTGCTTTGCTCCAGAACCGGAAGTTCGAAGCGCGTGCCGACAAGAGCTTCGCGCGATGTTTTCGCCAGCTTACAGTAGGCATCGTTGACGAAGCGGATGGTGCCGTCCGTCTGTCGCAGCACGATGAGATCGTCCTGCGATTCGAACAGAAGGCGGGCTCGCTCCTCGGCTTCCTTCAATTCCCAGTTCCGGTCGATCAGCGCTTCGTTGCGTTGGGTGACAATGCGCAACTTCTTCCGCATCCAGCGCAGCCGCATGCTGGTCAGGGCAAGCATGACGCAAGCTACCGCGAACAGAAAACTGACACCGATCGCGAAAGCGTGCGGGTCGTAGCCGGCGGTGTCTGATCGGACGCCGGAGATGAAACCATAGGCGCCGCCGAACGCCATCTGGAACAGAATGACCGCGCGGAGCACGAAATTGATGCGGGGATGCCGTCGCGCGAAGCGGCGCAGGCGTGCCTTGATGCCAAACGTCCATCCCATCGAGCTGCTCCCGAGCCACTCGCGAAAACGCTCCTCTCCGGAGTCCGTTCAGCGAGTTCGCGGCCGAGGATGCCGAGGCGATCTTGCAAAGTGCTTGCAGGCGGGCTGCGTTAACCGATCGCTTGGAAACAGGGTTGATGAAGCGTTAAAGCGCGGCGGCCGCGACGCGGGCGCGATTGTCGCCGGCGCCGACCACCAGAGCCGCCGCGGCCTGCGGCGAGAACGTCTTCGACTGCACGAAGATGCGGAAATCGCCAGGCTCGCTGGACAGATAGATGATCGGCTGCAATGCGGATGCCGCCTTGGCGATGCCGATATAGCGCGTCGCCGCCTGCGCCGCGCAGGCGTCGGGCTCCGCGCCGGCAATGTCGTCGACCACGGTGAAGTCGGCGTTGTCCGGGCTGTCGACGATCTGCACCCGCACCGTCGCTTCCGCCGGATTGTCGGTGAAGCTGACGCGGGATTGTGATTGCCATGGCGCGGTCGCCATTTGCACCGCGACATTGCCGATCCTGATGCAGGGCTGCGGCTGCGGCGCGAAGCTTTCGCGGGCGAAGACCCCGGCGAGGATCAATGGAACGACCGAGGCAAAAATCTTGAAACGCGACATGATACGCCGTCCGCATTTTCATCGCCCGAGAGACATGATCGGGCGTATGGTTTGCGCAGCGTAAACAAAAATCGTTAGTGTTTGGTTGATGTCCCGATGTGACGCAATCGCGTCGCCGACAGTGCTTGCGGTCTAGGCGGCGTGCCGGATGTCGTCCGCGAGCGCGCGATACGACAGCGCTTCCGCCAGATGCATCCGGCCGATCTGTTCCGTGCCGTCGAGATCGGCGAGCGTCCGCGCCACCCGCAACACACGATGATAGCCGCGCGCGGACAGGCGCATGGCCTCGGCGGCGTCGCGCAACAGTTTCTGTCCTTGCGCATCAGGCTGCGCGACGGTTTCCAGCACCGACGCCGGGGCTTCCGCATTGGTGCGGATCTGCGGCAAGCCCGCTGCGGCATAGCGCGCGAGCTGGATATCGCGCGCCGCGGCGACGCGCGCGGCAACTTCGGCGGAGCCTTCCGACGGTGCCGGCAGGATCAGATCCGCGGCGGTCACGGCAGGGACTTCGATGCGCAGGTCGATACGGTCCATCAACGGACCGGAGATGCGCGCCTGATAGTCCGCCGTGCAGCGATCGATGCGGCCGCGCTTGCAGGCATAGCCCGGCTCATAAGCGTGTCCGCAACGACAAGGATTCATCGCCGCCACCAGCATGAAGCGCGCCGGATAGGTGACGCGGTGGTTGGCGCGCGACACCGAAACCTCTCCGTTCTCCAGTGGTTGGCGGAGCGAATCCAGCACGCGCGGATCGAACTCCGGTAATTCGTCGAGGAACAGCACGCCCTGATGCGCCAGCGAAATCTCGCCCGGCTTGGCGCGCGTGCCGCCGCCGGTCAGCGCCGCCATGCTGGCAGAGTGATGCGGCGCGCGGAACGGCCGCCGGTTGGTCAGCGCACCGCCTTCGATCTCGCCCGCGACGGAGGCGATCATCGAGACTTCGAGCAGTTCGGCGGGTGACAGCGGCGGCAGGATCGACGGCAGCCGCGCCGCCAGCATCGACTTGCCCGCGCCGGGGGATCCGCTCATCAGCAGATGGTGCCCGCCGGCAGCGGCGATTTCGAGCGCGCGCTTGGCGCTTTCCTGGCCCTTGATATCGCGCAGGTCGAGTTGCGAGGCATCTTGCGGATGGATTCGCGGCTGCGGCCGCGACAAAACCTGCGTGCCCTTGAAGTGATTGGCGATCTGGATCAGCGATCGCGCGGCGACGATCTGGATATCCGGACTTGCCCACGCGGCTTCCGCGCCGCAGGCGGCAGGACAGATCAAACCCTCGTCGCGTGCGTTGGCGCCGATCGCCGCCGGCAGGACGCCGGCGACCGGCGCGATCGAGCCATCAAGGCCGAGTTCGCCCAACACCGTGAAGCCGGCCAGCGCATCCGGCGGGATCGCGCCGATTGCGGCCATCAGGCCAAGGGCGATCGGCAGGTCGTAATGGCTGCCTTCCTTGGGCAGATCGGCGGGTGCGAGATTGACGGTGATCCGCCGCGCGGGCAGTGCCAGCCCGGAAGCGATCAGCGCGGAACGAACCCGTTCGCGCGCCTCGGATACTGCCTTGTCCGGGAGGCCGACGATGGTGAATGCCGGCAGGCCGGGTGCGACCTGAACCTGGACGTCCACCGCGCGGGCGTCGATGCCTTCGAATGCAACCGTAGCGACCCGTTGAACCATGGCACCCCTCCCGGTTGGAAGCTAACGCCATGTCGCGCCGGGCGCAAGAACAATAAGAGAACAAAGATTGACGAACGGGAAGCCGGGCGCACTGTCCGTCAATGCCACGCCGAACCTGTTCTTCGTCCGCGGTGCCGCCGGCGCGCTCGGCGTCATAGATGCGCTGCGGTCCGGCGCCGTTTGGAAGATCGGCGCCAGCTCCATCGCCTAAAATCGGCCGTGGTTGTCGGGGTGTCAGGTCATCACGCGCCGAGAATGGCGTTAGCGGCGCTTGGCTTCGATCTTGTCCCAGATCAAGGCGGCGATATCGGCGCCGCCGAGATTGGCGATGGCGCGAATGCCGGTCGGCGACGTCACGTTGATCTCGGTGAGATGATCGTCGATGACATCGATACCGACGAACAACAAGCCGCGCTGGCGCAGCGCCGGGCCGATGGTTTCGCAGATTTCGCGTTCGCGCGACGTCAGGTCGGTGGCGCGCGCGGCACCGCCGCGTACCATGTTGGAGCGCAGATCGTCCGCCGCAGGCACGCGATTGACCGCGCCGGCGAATTCGCCGTCGACCAGGATGATGCGCTTGTCGCCCCGCTTCACCTCGGGCAGGAAGCGCTGGATCACCCACGGCTCGCGGAACGTCACCGCGAACATGTCGTAGAGCGATCCGAAGTTCATGTCCTGCGGCAGGATGCGAAACACCGCGGCGCCGCCGTGGCCATGCAACGGCTTCATCACCACCGCGCCGTGTTCGGCGCGAAAGGCGTTGATCTCGTCGAGATTGCGCGAGATCAGCGTCGGCGGCATCAGCTCGGGAAAATCGAGCACGAACAGTTTTTCCGGCGCATTGCGCACGCTCGTCGGATCGTTGACCACCAGCGTCTTGGGATGGATGCGTTCCAGGAGATGCGTGCTGGTGATGTAAGCGAGATCGAACGGCGGATCCTGGCGCAGCAGCACCACGTCGAATGACGCCAGATTGGTGCGCTTCGGTTCGCCGAGTGTGTAGTGATTGCCGACTTCGTCGCGGACATCGAGCGACTGCACCGGGGCAACGACATCCTTGCCGTTCAGCGAGAGCTGATCCGGCGTGTAGTAGGAAATGGCGTGGCCGCGCCGCTGCGCCTCCAGCAGGAGGGCGAATGTGGAATCGCCGCGCACGTTGATGCGCGCGATGGGGTCCATCTGGACGGCGACTTTCAGGCTCATGCTCTGGTGTCCGGCTTGTCGGTTTCTTGGGAGTTATGATCTTGGCGTGATGGTTCGAAATGCCTTGATGTCAGGCGCTGGCGTCGAAGGCTCCTGGCAGATGACGCGGCAAGGTGCGTGGCGCAACCAGGATGGCATCGAAACGCAGGTCAAAATTGGCATGTTCAGGGTGCGTCATCAACCATGCATTGGCGGCATCTACGATGCGCTTTTGCTGGCGCGGCGTCACAGCGTAGGCGGCGTCATCCAGCGTGGCGCGCGCCTTGACCTCGACGAAGGCCAGAAGGTTGCGCCGTTTGGCGACGATATCGATTTCGCCGTAAGGCGTCCGGAAGCGTCGCGCCAGAATGCGGTAGCCCTTGGCGATCAGATAGGCGGCAGCGCGGCTTTCGGCGGAGAGACCGACGCGAAAAGCCGCCACACGTCCGGGCGCGGCGGCTTTGACCGCAACGGCCTTTCGCGAGCGGCCCGGCGATGTCGGATCAGTCCGGGTCATCGCCGTCGCTTCCACGATCCTCGCCGGCCAGTTCAAGGGCGCGTGCATAAACCTCGCGGCGTGGCCGGCCGGATAATTCGACGGCATCGGCAACCGCGTCCTTGACGCTGCCGCGTTTCAGTGCGGCGCGCAGCACAGTGTCGAGTTCATCCGCCGCCATGATCTGAGTCTGCGCGGGTGGTGGCCCGACCACCAGCACGAACTCGCCGCGTGTCTCCAGCGTCGCGGCCGTCTGCGCCAGTGTCGCGAGCGGACCGCGCTGCACTTCCTCATGCAGCTTGGTCAGTTCGCGACAGATCGCAGCGTCGCGCCCGCGCATGGCCTCGGCGAGATCGGCAAGCGTGTCCTGCACGCGGTTGCCGGATTCGAACATCACCAGCGTTGCAGGGATGCGCGCCAATTCCGCGATGCGATGGCGGCGCGCGCCTTGCTTGGACGGAAGAAATCCCTCGAAGAAGAATCGATCGGTCGGCAACGCCGCCAGCGCCAGCGCGGTCAGCACCGAGGAGGGGCCCGGCAATGCGATCACCGGATGACCCGCGGCGCAAACCTCGCGCACCAGCTTGAAGCCGGGGTCCGAGATCAGTGGCGTGCCGGCGTCCGACACCAGCGCGATCGACGCGCCTTCCGCCAGCATCTGAACGATCTTCGGCCGCGCGGCGGCGGCGTTGTGCTCGTGATACGGCTTGAGCGTCGCGGCGATGCCGTAACGTTCCGTCAGCCGCCGCGTCACCCGCGTATCTTCGCAGGCGATGACGTCGACCCCTGCCAGCGTTTGCAAGGCCCGCAGCGTGATGTCGCCGAGATTGCCGATCGGCGTCGCGACAAGATGCAGGCCGGGTGCCGCTTTCGGTGCCGACAGGAGGTGTCCGGATACGATGAATGTGCGAGCGGCCGGTTCCGTGACTGCCGCCGCGACATCCGAGTGGGCAACTTTGCTGGGCATTGCAACACTGTAAAGCAGGATCGGAACAACAGGATACAGCTTTTCCGGCTCATCCGCGCGCGGTCTTTGCGCGACCCGCGCGACTGTGCTTGAAAGCCACGCACGCGATGAAACGGCATCGCCGGCCACATATGCCTATTGTTTTGGTTAACTATTCGCCGACAATATGCCTTAATCCCCCAGCAGATCGTTTGCAGCACCGGCGGCGATCGGCGCCGATGAACGAAAGAATTGCGATGGTGGGTCCGATCGATCCTGATATCAAACAACGCGGCGCGACACGGCGGGCTGCCCTCGGCCTGATCCTCGGGACGCCATTGCTTGGCGCCTGCGCCGGCGTGCAAAACGCGTTGACGAATGGGTCGCAGCAGGCGGCGTCGGGTCCCCAGCAACAGCCGCAGTCGGTCGGCACCGGTCAGGTCAAGGTCGGTCTGATCCTGCCGCTGTCGGCATCGGGCAATGCCGGCGTTGCCGCGCAATCGATGAAGAACGCCGCCGAGATGGCGCTCGCCGAATTCCAGAATCCGAATCTGCAATTGCTGATCAAGGACGATGCCGGCAATGCGCAGGGGGCGCAGCAAGGCGCGCAACAAGCGCTCGACGAAGGCGCCGAAATCATTCTCGGGCCGTTGTTCGCGGCGTCCGTGCCGGCGGCTGCGCAACTGACGCGCGCGCGCGGCATTCCGATGATCGCCTTCTCGACCGATTCGAGCGTGGCGGGGCGCGGCGTCTATCTGCTGAGCTTTCTGCCGGAATCGGACGTCACGAGGATCATCGACTACGCGTCGGGAACCGGAAAGCGCTCCTACGCGGCATTGTTGCCGGAGAATGCCTACGGCAACGTGGTGGAAGCGGCCTTCAAGCAGGAAGTCAGTCGCAAGGGCGGCCGCGTCGTGGCCTTCGAGAAATACGGTTCGGATCGCAGTAACGCCGTGCGCAACGTGGCGCAGGCGCTGGGAAGCGCGGACGCGCTGTTCCTGGCCGATGACGGCGATGCCGTGGTCGGTGTCGCCGAAGCATTGACGGCGGCGGGAGCCAATCTGAAGCGCGTGCAATTGCTCGGCACCGGCCTGTGGGACAGTCCGCGCGTCTTTGCCAGCGCGGCAATGCAGGGCGGCCTCTACGCCGCGCCGGATCCGGCCGGGTTTCGCGCGTTCTCCGGGCGTTACAATGCGAAATACGGCCGGCAGCCGGTGCGAACCGCGACGCTGGCTTACGACGCCGTGGCGCTGGTCGCGGCGCTGGCGCGCACTCAAGGCGCGCAAAAATTTTCGACCGAAGTGCTCACTAACCCGTCCGGCTTTGCCGGCATCGATGGCCTGTTCCGGTTCCGCGCCGACGGCAGCAACCAGCGCGGTTTGGCGGTGATGCGTGTTGCTTCCGGTGGCGGGCAGGCGGTGGCCGGTTCGCCCAAGAGTTTTGGCGCTTAGCTTTTAGGCCGCGAGATCGGCGACCACTGCATCGAGCAGCGGGAAGCCGGCTTGCGTGACCCGCAGCCGTCCGCTGGGATCGACGATGATGGCACCTTCCTCGCGCAGCACCGTGATGCGTGCCGCATCGAGTTCGCGGCCTGACAGCGCGGCATAGCGCCGGGGATCGATACCTTCCGCCAATCGCAAGCCCATCAGCAGGAATTCGTCGGCGCGTTCCTCGCGATTGAGCAGGTCGTCGGTGACGATGCCGTGGCCGTTGGCTTCGACGCGCATCAGCCACGCTTCCGGCCGCTTCTCGGTGGCGAGCGCGTGGCGAATGCCGCCGATGTCGAGCCGTCCATGCGCGCCGGGGCCGATTCCCGCATATTCCTGACCGCGCCAGTAAACGAGGTTGTGCCGGCACTCGGCGCCGGGGCGCGCGTGATTGGAAATCTCGTAGGCCGGCAGGCCGTGCCTGGCGCAGACCTCCTGCGTGACGTCGTAGAGAATACGCGCTGTTGCCTCGTCCGGCGTCTTCAGCTTGCCGGCCGCATGCAGACCAAAGAACGGCGTGCCTTCCTCGATGGTCAGTTGATAGAGCGACAGGTGCTCGGCGGCTTCCGAGATCGCGAATGTCAGCTCGTCGGTCCACATTTGCGGCGTCTGGTCCGGCCGCGCGTAGATCAGGTCGAATGAATAGCGGTCGAATGCACTGCGTGCGATGGCGACGGCATCAAGCGCCTCGCGCGCGGTATGCAGCCGTCCCAGCATTTTCAGCGACGCATCGTCGAGCGCCTGCACGCCGAGCGAGACGCGATTGACGCCGGCGGCGCGATAGCCGTGGAAGCGGGTCGCGTCGACACTGGTGGGATTGGCTTCCAGCGTCACCTCGACGGTAGGTGAAATCGGCCAATGCTTGCCGATCGCGTCGAGAATTCCGCCGATGGTCTGTGGTTGCATCAGCGACGGGGTACCGCCGCCGAAGAAGATCGACGAGACTTCACGGCCGGGCGCGCGCGCCGCCATCGCTTCAATCTCGCGCGCGAAGGCGTTCACGTAACGGGCTTCGTCGATCGGCGCATGGCGGACGTGGCTGTTGAAGTCGCAGTAAGGGCACTTCGACAGGCAGAACGGCCAGTGGACATAAACGCCGAAGGCGTTGTCTGCATCAGCGCGGCTCAAGGCAGATCTCCGCGAGTTTGACGAAGGCGCGGGCACGGTGCGACAGCCCGAGGCCGAGCGGCGGCAGGCCGTGCTTCTCGATGCTGGTCATTTCGCCGAAGGTGCGATGATGGCCGTCAGGCAGGAAGGCGGGATCATAGCCGAAGCCGGCATTGCCGCGCGGCGGCCAGACCAACGTGCCCTCGGCGCGGGCCTCGACCTCCTCGACATGGCCGTCGGGCCAGGCGACGCACAGCGCCGAGACGAAATGCGCGGTGCGCTTGTCCGGCGTGGTGGCGCCGCGCTCCTGCAACAGCCGCTCGATCTGCGCCATCGCCGCCGTGAAATCCTTGGACGCACCGGCCCAGCGCGCCGAATAGATTCCCGGTGCGCCGTCGAGCGCATCGACCGCGAGGCCGGAATCGTCGGCGAAGGCCGGCAGCCTAGAGGCATTCGCGGCGGCGACGGCCTTGATGCGGGCGTTGGCTTGAAAGCTATTGCCGGTCTCATCTGGCTCATCGAGATTCAATTCGCCTGCGGATACCGCCTCGATGCCATAAGGCGCCAGCAGCTCGCGCATCTCGACAAGCTTGCCGGGATTGTGAGTCGCGATCACGAGTTTGCCGGTGATTCGCCGATGCATTCCGTCATCCTACGTCAATGCGGGCCGCGAAACCACGACACGACGAATTTATGCCTTTTGAGGCGTTTTCTTCACGCGAACCGGTGTCCACTTCGCTTGAAAACGCTATGCCACCGCCATTTTTTGCAGGTCGACCAGCCGCGCCACGCCCTTGCGGGCCAGTGCCATCAGCGCCAGGAACTCGTCCTGCGAGAATGGCGTCTTTTCGGCGGTACCCTGCACTTCGATGATGCGGCCGTCGCCGGTCATCACGAAGTTGGCGTCGGTCTCGGCTTCGGAATCTTCGGCATAGTCGAGATCGAGTACCGGCGTGCCGTTGTAGATGCCGCAGGAGATCGCGGCGACGTTGTCGCGCAGCACGTTACCGCCGCCGTTCTTGAACATATTGCGGGCCTTCATCCAGCCGATGCAATCGGCGAGCGCGACCCAGGCGCCGGTGATCGACGCGGTGCGGGTGCCGCCGTCGGCTTGCAGCACGTCGCAATCGACGGTGATCTGGCGCTCGCCCAGCGCTTCGAGGTCGAGCGTCGCGCGCAGCGAGCGGCCGATCAGGCGCTGGATTTCCACGGTGCGGCCGTTCTGCTTGCCGGCGGATGCCTCGCGGCGGGTCCGTTCCAGCGTGGCGCGCGGCAGCATGCCGTATTCGGCGGTGACCCAACCGCGGCCCTGGCCCTTGAGCCACGGCGGCAGCCGCTCCTCGAGGGTTGCCGTCACCAGCACGTGGGTATCGCCGAACTTTACCAGGCAAGAGCCCTCGGCATATTTGACCACGCCGCGTTCCAGCGAAACGGGTCGCAACTCATCCGGCGCGCGACGGCTGGGCCGCATGGCAATTCTCCTGCAAATCAAGGAAGGTTGTCGTTCTCGGGGCTGCTTTTAGGTGGCGCGGGCGACAGCGGCAAGGTTTTTGGGATCAAGGCTTTTGGGGCGGCTACGTCCTTGGGGGCCAAACCGGCTTGTATCCGGGGGCCAAGATGGACAAATTAAGGCCCATCGAAGGAGTTAATCGTGGCCCATCATGATCCGATCGGCCTGATCGCGCCGAAAGCGGGACTGGCCCAGCTCAACGAACGCTCGCGGGAAATTTTCCGGCAAATTGTCGAGAGTTATCTCGCCACCGGAGAGCCGGCGGGCTCGCGCAACATTTCGCGCCTGATCACCATTCCATTGTCGCCGGCCTCGGTACGCAACGTGATGTCGGATCTGGAGCAACTTGGGCTGATATACGCGCCGCATACTTCCGCTGGGCGGTTGCCGACGGAACTCGGCCTGCGCTTCTTCGTCGACGCTCTGATGCAGGTCGGCGATTTGTCCGAGCCGGAACGGCAATCGATCGAGAACCAATTGGCATCGGTCGGCAAGGCGCAGACCGTCGAGGCGGCGCTGGGCGAGGCGTTGACGCAGTTGTCCGGCCTGTCGCGGGCGGCCGCGGTGGTGCTGACCGCGAAGTCGAACGTGCGGCTGAAGCACATCGAGTTCGTGCGGCTGGAGCCGTCGCGGGCGCTGGTGGTGCTGGTCGCCGAGGATGGTCAGGTCGAGAACCGCGTGCTGGATCTGCCGCCCGGCGTGCCATCGTCGGCGCTGGTCGAGGCGTCGAATTTCCTCAATGCGCGGATTCGCGGCCGCACGCTGGCGGAAGCGCGGTTGGAGCTGGAATCGGCGCTGGCGCAAAGCCGCGCAGAACTCGATCAACTGACGCAAAAGATCATCGCGGCCGGCTTCGCAAGCTGGTCCGGCGGCGACGGCGAGGATCGCCAACTGATCGTGCGCGGCCACGCCAATCTGCTGGAAGATCTGCACGCGCTGGAAGATCTTGAGCGGGTGCGCTCGTTGTTCGACGATCTCGAAAGCAAGCGCGGCGTGATCGATCTGCTCGGCCGCGCCGAACGCGCCGACGGCGTGCGCATCTTCATCGGCTCGGAGAACAAGCTGTTCTCCCTGTCCGGTTCGTCGACGATCATCGCGCCCTATAGCGACGGCGCCGGCCATATCGTCGGCGTGCTCGGTGTCATCGGCCCGACGCGACTGAACTACGCGCGGGTGATTCCGATGGTGGATTATGCCGCGCGCATCGTCAGCCGGATGCTCGGCGGCTGATCGGCAGGCCGGCGAGCAATTCCGTCCGCGAGCCTATGACATGGAGCGGGATGCGGGCGGAAAACCGCTACACACTTTTCCTCATCCCGGCCCCAGCCTTGATTTTCCCGGCGAAAGCCCCGATATCCCCGCCAGCATCTTCCCCCCTCAATTCAAAACGATTTTCGAGAAAGCTGTGTAATGACTGAACGTAACGGGCAGAACGGACAGAAGGACAATCCGGAAAAGTCCGTGCAGGAGGCGGAACCGGTCGTATCCAAGCCCTACATCATGCCGGACGATCCCGAGGAAGGGTCGGTCGAAGCGTTGACCAAGGAGGCCGCTGAGGCGCGCGACAAGATGTTGCGCACGCTGGCGGAGATGGAAAACCTGCGCAAGCGCACCACGCGCGAAGTCGCCGATGCCCGGATGTACGGCATCACCGGTTTTGCGCGCGATGTACTCGAGATCGCCGACAATCTGCAACGCGCGCTCGACGCCGTGCCGGCGGAAGCGCGGGCCGCCGCCGATCCCGGCCTTAAGGCTTTGATGGAAGGCGTCGAACTGACCGAGCGTTCGTTGCTGAACGCGCTGGAGAAGAACGGCGTCAAGAAGTTTGATCCGGCGGGCCAGAAGTTCGATCCGAACTTCCAGCAAGCGATGTTCGAAGTGCCGGATCCGTCCGTCCCGGCGGGGACGGTCGTGCAGGTGATTCAAGCCGGCTTCATGATCGGCGAGCGCGTGTTGCGCCCGGCACTGGTCGGCGTTGCGAAGGGCGGCGCCAAGGCTGCGGCGACCGAATAACAAGGCGGCGGCCTCCGCGTAAAGGAAGGCCGCCTTTTTTGTAGTTTCAGTGATCGCTCAGGCCGCGATATCGCTGGATTGAATGCGTTTGACGCCGGCCTTGTCCATGTCGGCCCACGCTTTCGCCAACGACCCCTGCGTGTCGATGCCTCGGCAGCCATCCTCGACAACGTAGGTCTCAAAGCCCGCTTTGCGCGCGTCGAGCGCGCTCCACGCAACGCAGAAATCAGTTGCGAGCCCCGCGACGAAGACGCGCCGCAACCCGCGCGCCTCAAGGTATTTCGCAAGCCCGGTCGAGGTTTTGCCGTCGGCTTCGGTGAAGGCCGAATAGCTGTCGACGTCCTTATGAAAGCCTTTGCGCAGAATCAGCTCCGCTTGCGGAATATTCAGGTCTTTCGACAGCGCCGCGCCGTCCGTGCCTTGCACGCAATGATCCGGCCACAGCACCTGCTTGCCGTAGTTCAGGTCGATTACCTCGAACGGCTTTTTGCCGCTGTGGCTCGACGCGAACGAGACATGCCCCGCGGTGTGCCAGTCTTGAGTCATCACGACGTTGGCGAAGCTCTTGGCGATGCGGTTGATCACCGGCACCACCTGATCCCCATCCTTCACCGCAAGGCTGCCGCCGGGCAGGAAGCAGTTCTGCACGTCGATGACGAGCAGCACGGATGTATCGTCGATCGCGATCTTGTCGGCGGCCCGCGCCGCCATCGGCATCAGGCCCGCGATCGCGGTGGCCTGGAGTGTCGCAAGCATCATCTGCCGTCTGTTCAGCATGGCTCAAACTCCCGCAACGAAACCACGGGAGCAAATCAGGTCAGGGGCGAAAGGTAAAGCCGATGCGGAAGCCGGCCTGACCGCTTACCGTAACAGGATGCCGTCGCGGACCGCACGGAAACGGGAAAAGGCATCCGACCACTGGTCGCGCGGTGCGCTGCCAATCACCCGGATCGCCCGGCCGCCGCTGCCGAACCGTAGCCACTGCACCACCGTGACCGGCGTTCCGTCTTTGCCGCTCAATGCGTCGACGCGGGTTTCGAAGCCCGGCGCGCTCTCGATCCGGATCGGCTCGGACATCGTGATGCGGCCGTCGCGTAAGCCCGGAATCAGCCGCGCGGCCTGTTCAGCATAGCGGGCGCGGTCATCGGTCTTTTCGGGCACCGAACCGACGACGCCGAGCACCATGAAGGGTGCTTTCTCGATCTCGGTGGTCTCGCTCGAATCCATCAGCATCACGGCTCCGCCCGGCGGCAGTGTTCGCACCGACTTGAAGTTGCCGCGTTCGGTGACCTTGAAGGGCAGCGTCCCTAGCTGCTCATCCGCGGGGACATCCTGACGGATGCCGGCGGTCGCGAACATCTTGCGGATGGCATCGTCGGTGTAGATCTTGCTGGCGCTTTCGGGGACCTGCACCGCGACGAAGCCGGAAAACGATCCGCCGGAAAGAATCATGGAATAGCGCCGCACGGGGGTCGTGCCTTCCTTGGCGTTCTCCACGGTGTAGAACGCAAGACCGGCGCTGGTTTCGACAGTTTCCGGCTTGATGCCGTTGGCGCCCTCCGGGTGGGTCTTGAAGGTGGTTTCGACCTCGCGATAGGCGGCCGCTGGAAGCTCGGTAACCAGCACTTTGACGCTGTGGTCTTCGGTCTCGAAGCCGACAAACGATTTGGCAGGTGCCAGTCCGACCAGCGGAACCAGGCCGAGCCGGGAGCCCGGCAGGTAAGTCGGGTCGGCGGCGAGGACCGGCGCGGTCCAGAGCAAGGCCAGCGCGATGGCGAGACAACGGACGAGGTATTTCATGAGGGTCTAATTGAGCAGCTATTGAGGCCGTTCGATGGTCGGCCGATGGGGCTGCCTTGCCTTAGCATTTCTCGACGAACGCCGTACATGGCGAACTGGTCGATGCCGGTCCACCCGGATGCCCTCGCTTTTTTGGCGCGCAATGTCCCGGTTTTTCGCGGGTCCCGGCGATGCCCGGTCCTTGCGGGTGAGACACCCCCCTTCTATATGAGGCTCACCATCGCAATATCGCGAACATCCGATATTTGGGGGATCGGCCCGGGGCGCCGTCAGGGCCCAGCCGACCTGCCGCAACGAGAAGGAAATGGACACTATGGGAAAGGTCATTGGGATCGATCTCGGGACCACCAATTCGTGCGTTGCCGTCATGGACGGCAAGACCGCGAAAGTCATTGAAAACGCCGAGGGCATGCGTACCACGCCGTCGATTGTCGCATTCACCGACGATGGCGAACGGCTCGTCGGCCAGCCGGCCAAGCGTCAGGCCGTTACCAATCCGGAGCGCACGATTTTTGCGGTCAAGCGCCTGATCGGCCGCCGCTACGACGACCCGATGGTCGAGAAGGACAAGAAGCTCGTCCCCTACAAGATTTCGAAGGCCGCCAACGGCGACGCCTGGGTCGAGGTGGACGGCAAGACCTATTCGCCGTCGCAAGTCTCGGCCTTCATCCTGCAGAAAATGAAAGAGACCGCGGAAGCGCATCTCGGCCAGAAGGTCGAGCAGGCGGTCATCACCGTTCCGGCCTACTTCAACGACGCCCAGCGGCAGGCCACCAAGGACGCCGGCAAGATCGCCGGTCTTGAAGTGCTGCGCATCATCAACGAGCCGACCGCGGCCGCACTGGCCTACGGTCTCGACAAGGCGAAGCAGGGCACCATCGCGGTCTACGACCTCGGCGGCGGCACCTTCGACGTGTCGATTCTGGAAATCGGCGATGGCGTGTTCGAAGTGAAGTCCACCAACGGCGACACCTTCCTCGGCGGTGAAGACTTCGACATGCGGCTCGTCGAATATCTCGCGGCCGAGTTCAAGAAGGAGCAGGGCATTGACCTCACCAAGGACAAGCTCGCGCTTCAGCGCCTGAAGGAAGCGGCCGAAAAGGCCAAGATCGAGCTGTCGTCGACGACGCAGACCGAAATCAACCTGCCGTTCATCACGGCGGATCAGTCCGGTCCGAAGCATCTGACGATGAAGCTGACGCGCGCCAAGTTCGAGGCGCTGGTCGACGATCTCATCCAGAAGACCATCGAGCCGTGCCGCAAGGCGCTCAAGGACGCAGGCCTCACCGCGGGCGAGGTCGCCGAAGTCGTTCTGGTCGGCGGCATGACGCGCATGCCGAAGGTCCAGGAAGTCGTGAAGCAGCTGTTCGGCAAGGAGCCGCACAAGGGCGTCAACCCCGACGAGGTGGTGGCGATCGGTGCGGCGGTGCAGGCCGGCGTGTTGCAGGGCGACGTCAAGGACGTGCTGCTGCTCGACGTCACGCCGCTGTCGCTTGGCATCGAGACGCTGGGCGGCGTGTTCACCCGCATTATCGACCGCAACACCACGATCCCGACCAAGAAGAGCCAGGTGTTCTCGACCGCCGAGGACAACCAGAACGCCGTTACCATCCGCGTCTTCCAGGGTGAGCGCGAAATGGCGGCCGACAACAAGATTCTTGGTCAGTTCGACCTGATGGGTATTCCGCCGGCCCCGCGTGGCATGCCGCAGATCGAGGTGACGTTCGACATCGACGCCAACGGCATCGTCAACGTGTCGGCGAAGGACAAGGCCACCGGCAAGGAGCAGCAGATCCGCATCCAGGCTTCGGGCGGTTTGTCGGATGCCGACATCGAGAAGATGGTCAAGGACGCCGAAGCCAACGCCGCCGAGGACAAGAAGCGCCGCGAGGCCGTCGACGCCAAGAACCATGCCGACGCGCTGGTGCACTCGACCGAGAAGGCGCTGGCCGAGCATGGCTCCAAGGTCGGTGAGAGCGACCGCCGCGCCATCGAGGATGCCGTCAGCGATCTGAAGGAAGCGCTGAAGGGCGACGATGCCGAAGCGATCAAGGCCAAGAGCAACACGCTGGCGCAGGCTTCCATGAAGCTCGGCGAGGCGATGTACAAGCAGCAGGCCGAGGCCGATGCCGCCAAGGACGCGGCGAAGGATGACGTTGTCGACGCCGAATTCACCGAGGTCGATGACGACAAGAACGGCAAGAAATCGGCCTAATCCTGAGGACCGACAGCCATGTCGTTCGCTGGTTGCACGAAGACTTCCCCCGGGCATGCCCCGGGGGTTGGATTTAAAACGACAAAGCCAATGGATGGCGCGGCGCGCTCTCGCGGCGATCAATGCGGGGGGCAATGATGTCGGCGAAGCGCTGTTACTACGAGACGCTTGAAGTCGACCGTTCCGCCGACGGTTCGCAACTCAAGTCGGCATTCCGCAAGCTGGCGATGAAATGGCATCCGGATCGCAATCCGGGCGATCACACGGCCGAAGTCCGCTTCAAGGAAATCAACGAAGCCTATGAGGTCTTGAAGGACAGCGACAAGCGCGCTGCCTACGACCGCTTTGGCCACGCCGCATTCGAGCAGGGTCATGGCGGCGGTGGCGCGGGTTTCGGTGCCGGTTTTGCGTCGTCGTTCTCCGATATTTTCGAGGACCTGTTCGGCATGGCCGGACAGCGCGGTCGCGGCGGCGGCCGCGAGCGTGGCGCCGACCTGCGCTACAATATGGAAATCACACTGGAAGAGGCTTTCTCCGGCAAAACCGCGCAGATCGAGATTCCGGTTTCAGTGACCTGCGAGTCCTGCTCGGGAACCGGCGCCAAGGCCGGCACCAAGCCGAAGACCTGTTCGATGTGCGGCGGCGCAGGCCGGGTGCGTCAGGCGCAAGGCTTCTTCACACTGGAGCGGACCTGCCCCGGTTGTCAGGGGCGCGGCCAGATGATCGAGGATGCGTGCTCGGCCTGCTCCGGTTCGGGACGCGTAACGCGGGATCGCACCTTGTCCGTCAACATTCCGCAGGGCGTGGAGGACGGAACCCGCATCCGGCTTGCCAATGAAGGCGAGGCCGGCGTTCGCGGTGGACCGCCCGGCGACCTCTACATCTTCCTGTCATTGGCCTCGCATCCGTTCTTCCAGCGCGATGGCGCCGATCTGCACTGCCGCGTTCCGATCTCCATGGTGACGGCGGCGCTCGGCGGCGAGTTCGAGGTGCCGACCATCGACCAAGCGAAGGCCAAGGTGAAGGTGCCGTCCGGGACCCAGTCCGGACGCCGCTTCCGGATCGGCGGCAAGGGAATGCCAGTGTTGCGTTCCCGTCAGACCGGCGACATGTACGTTCAGGTGGTTGTGGAAACGCCACAGAACCTGACCAAGAAACAGCAGGAACTCCTGGCCGAATTCGAGAAGCTTTCGTCCGGTGCGACGCAACCGGAAGCGGTGGGTTTCTTTACCAAAGTCAAGGACTTCTTTGGTACGCGGAGCGCTGCGCAGTAAGCCTTTCGCTTGACCGGTTTATCGGCGCGCGTTACGTCTTTGTGAAGTGAGTTTGACGACCCACCGACTCTGGCCCCTCTCTGGGTGCGAAATGTCCCTGCAACCCTCCGTGCGCGTGTTGAAGAAGCCGCCCCGTCTCGACGACGAGGTTCGCTTTCTTCGCTCATGGATCGAGAAACCGTTGCACATGGGCGCGGTGATGCCGTCGGGGCGGGTCTTGGCCCGCACCATGGCGCAATATGTCGATGCTCATGACGTCGGGCCTGTCGTCGAACTGGGGCCGGGAACCGGTGCGATCACCAATGCGCTGATCGAGCACGGGGTCGAGCAGAGCCGCCTGGTGCTGGTGGAATACAATCCCGGTTTCTGTGCCTTGCTGCGCGACCGCTACCCGCAGGCGACCGTGGTGCAGGGCGATGCCTATGCGCTGCGGGATTCGTTGTCGAAGGTGCTGAAGGCGCCGGCGTCCGCCGTGGTGTCCGGTCTGCCGCTGGTCACCAAGCCGATGCTGACCCGGCTGAAATTGATCCGGGATGCGTTCTCGGCGCTGAACCCGGGAGCGCCTTTCGTGCAGTTCACCTATTCGGTGACGCCGCCGATTCCGAAATCCCTGCCGGGCGTATCCACCGAGGCCTCGGAACGGATCTGGATGAACCTTCCGCCGGCGCGCGTCTGGGTGTATCGCAAGGGCTGATCCTCCGGCAAAGCCGTTGGAGCGGCGAAGCTGGACGCGACATGATTCATGCAACCTGATTCATCGAATCAAATGAGATGGGCTCACCGCGCATGAGCCCCGCAAAGATTCTGATCATCCCGGGCTCGCTGCGCAGCGGATCGCACAATGTGCGGCTCGCGGGTGCCGCGATGGCTGAACTCGTTGAGGCCGGCGCCGATGTTTCGCTGATCTCGCTCGCCGATTTCCCGCTGCCGATCTACGACGGCGACCTTGAGGCCAGGTCCGGTGTTCCGGCTGAAGCCGTCAATCTCAAGCGCCTGATCGGAATCCATCACGGCGTCCTGCTGGTCAGCCCCGAATACAATTCCTCGCCGCCGCCGCTGCTCAAGAACGCGCTCGACTGGGTGACGCGGGTGCGTGAGCGCGACGAACCGCTCGGGCATGTGATGCGCGGGCGCCCGTTCGCGTTGGCTTCAGCCTCGACCGGCCGGTTCGGCGGCGCGCGAAGCCTGATGATGTTGCGGCTGATGCTGTCGGGATGTCGCGTCACCGTCATCCCCGCGCAGCTATCATTGTCGTTCGCCGATCAGGCTTACGACGAGCTGGATCGGCTCAGGCACGGCAACGACAGGGACATGCTGACGGCCATGGCGCGGCAGTTGATCGAGGTCGCGGAACAGATGAGGCAACATGACTGACAAGGCCATTCCTTCCCGTGACCGCCTGATCGTCGCGCTCGACGTGCCGAGCGTGGCCGCCGCCGAAGCGATGATCGCGCGGCTCGGCGACAGCGTGACGTTCTACAAGATCGGTTATCAGCTCGCTTACGCCGGCGGGCTGCCGCTGGTGCGGCAGCTTGCGGAGGCTGGCAAGAAAGTCTTTCTCGATCTCAAGATGCACGACATCGGCAACACGGTCGCAAGCGGCGTCAAGAGCGTTGCGGGTCTCGGCGCGACGTTCCTGACCGTGCACGCCTATCCGCAAACGATGCAGGCCGCAGTGGAGGCCAGCGCCGGATCGGGTTTGAAGATCCTCGCGGTCACCGTGCTCACCTCTTATGACGAAGCTGATCTGCAAGCCGCGGGCTACCGGCTCGGCGTGTCCGATCTGGTGCGGCTTCGCGCCGAGCAGGCCAAGGCGCTTGGTGTCCATGGCATCGTCTGCTCCGCGGAAGAAGCCGCCAGCCTCCGGCCGATCGCCGGCGCGAATATGAGCCTGGTGACGCCGGGCATCCGGCCTGCCGGCAGCGAGGCCGGCGATCAGAAGCGGATCATGACGCCGGCGCGGGCAATCGCGGCCGGCGCGGATTATCTGGTGGTCGGGCGGCCGGTGATGGCGGCAGCCGATCCGAAGGCCGCGGCGGATGCGATCGTCGCGGAAATCCAGCAGGCACAGAACTGACGGGAGATAATGATGGCCAAGGGATACTGGATCGGTCGCGTCGACGTGCATGATCTCGAGGGTTACAAGCGGGACTACGTCGCCCATAACGGCGCGGTGTTTCACAAATATGGTGCCAGGTTTCTGGTTCGCGGCGGCAAATTCGATAGCAAGGAAGGATCGTCCCGATCCCGCAATGTCGTCATCGAGTTCAAGGACTACGAGACCGCGCTGGCCTGCTACGAGTCACCGGAATATCAGGCGCTGATCAAGGCGCGCGGTCCTCACTCGGAAGGTGATATCGTGGTGATCGAGGGTTATGACGGGCCGCAGCCCTGACGCAGCCTTGGTTGCCGGGACGCTTCGTCCCCGCTATACCGCGACATCATTGAGGTCCGGACCATGTCGGAAATGCGATTGATCGTTGCGGGCGCCGGCGGCCGAATGGGCCGCGCCTTGATGCGCGCGATATCCGAAACCGAAGGCGCCGTCGTCACCGGCGCGCTGGAGGCGCCGGGTTCCGAGTGGATCGGTCATGATGCCGGCACGATCGCGGGCCTGCCGCCGACCGGCGTGCAGGTCTCCGCTGATTTGTGGTCGCTGTCAGCCAATGCGGACGGCATTCTCGATTTCACCGTGCCGCGTGCCACGATCGCCAATGTCGCCATCGCCGCGCAGCGCGGACTGGTGCATGTGATTGGCACCACCGGCCTTACCGCTTCCGATAACGCCATTATCAAGAGCGTGACTAAGCAGGCCGTGGTGGTGCAGGCCGGCAACATGAGCCTCGGAGTCAATCTCCTTGCCGCGCTGGTGAAGCGCGTCGCGCGCTCGCTCGATCCGAGCTTCGATATCGAAATCGTGGAGATGCATCACAAGGCGAAGATCGACGCGCCGTCCGGCACCGCGTTGATGCTCGGTGAAGCGGCGGCGGCTGGTCGCGACATCACGCTGCAGGATCACTCGGCGCGCGGACGCGACGGCATCACCGGCGCGCGGCGCAGCGGCGATATCGGCTTTGCAGCGTTGCGCGGCGGTACGGTGACCGGCGATCACACCGTGATCTTCGCCGGGCCATACGAGCGCATCGAACTCTCGCACAAGGCCGAGGACCGCATGATCTTTGCGCACGGGGCGCTCAAGGCTGCGATGTGGGCAAAGGGCAAGCCGCCGGGTCTCTATTCGATGGCCGACGTGCTCGGCTTGAGCGATTTCTAGAACAAGCTCGTCAGACAAAACTTGAGCGCATCGCTGGTTTACGCGGCGATCATCGCAAACACGAAGTGGAATGGAAAAGGTATGAGCGATCGACTTCTTGTTCTCGTGCGTCACGGCCAGAGCGAATGGAATCTGAAGAACCTGTTCACCGGCTGGAAAGATCCTGACCTCACCGAGCAGGGGCGCAAGGAGGCCGCGGAAGCAGGGCGCAAGCTGAAAGCGCAAGGGTTGACCTTCGATGTCGCCTTCACCTCGGCGCTGACGCGTGCGCAAAACACGCTCGATATCATTCTGAAGGAAATGGGTCAGAGCGGATTGCCGATTCACAAGAACCTGGCGCTCAACGAACGCGACTACGGCGATCTCTCCGGCCTGAACAAGGACGATGCGCGCAAGAAGTGGGGCGAGGAGCAGGTCCATGTCTGGCGCCGTTCCTACGACGTGCCGCCGCCGGGCGGCGAAAGCCTGAAGGATACATTGGCGCGCACGCTGCCGTACTTCGTGCAGGAGATTCTGCCCTGCGTGCTGCGCGGCGAGCGCACGCTGGTGGCGGCGCACGGCAATTCACTGCGCGCGCTGATCATGGTGCTGGAAAAGCTGACGCCGGAAAACATCCTCAAGCGTGAACTCGCCACCGGTGCGCCGGTGATTTATCGCCTCAACGCCGACGCGACGGTCGCGTCGGTGCTCGATCTCGCGGCATAGCAACGATTAATAAGAAACGTCATTGCGAGCGAAGCGAAGCAATCCAGAAGACCACGAAGCAAGGACTGGATTGCTTCGTTGCTAACGCTCGCAATGGCGGCTCAGCAGACGATCTTACGCCGCGCTGACCTGTCCGGCCTCCCAGCCCAGCATCGCCTGCTTGCGGGTGATGCCCCAGTGATAGCCGGTGAGCGCGCCGCTCTTGCCGATCACGCGATGGCACGGCACCACGAATGAAATCGGGTTGCGCCCGACCGCGGCACCGACCGCGCGCGAGGCTTTCGGATTCCGCACATTGCAGGCGATGTCGGAATAGGTGGTGGCGCGGCCCATTGGAATCTTCAAAAGCGATTCCCATACCCGCACTTCGAAATCCGTACCGATCAGCACCACGCGCAGCGGCTGGTCGGGGCGCCATAGCCGCGTGTCGAAGATGCGTTGCGCCATCGCCGCGGTGCCGGCGTGATCCTCAATGCATTCGGCGCGCGGCCAGCGTCGCCGCATGTCGGCCAGCGCCGTCATCTCGTCGCCGGGATCGGCGAAGGCGAGGCCCGCAAGCCCGCGATCGCTGGCGATGACGATCGCCGTGCCGAACGGCGAAGGATGAAAGCCGTAGCGCAGCGTCATGCCGGCGCCGCCTGCTTTCCATTCGCCCGGCGACATCGCCTCGTGGGTGACGAACAGATCGTGCAGCCGGCCGGGCCCTGAGAGCCCGGAGTCGAGCGCGGCATCGAGGATGCTGGCGGAATCGCGCAGCAGGCCCTTGGCATGATCGAGCGTCAGCGCCTGCATGAAGGCCTTTGGCGTCAACCCGGCCCAGCGCCGGAACAGGTGATGCAACTCGTCCGGCGTCAGCCCGGCCGCATCGGCAATGGCTTCGATGGTCGGCTGCGCGCGCCAATGCGCGGAGATGAAAGCGATGGCGCGGCGCACGCTATCGTAGTCGCGGAGCGCGGCGTCCTGCGGTCCCGGTTTGGCGAGGCGGTGCTCTTGGGTGGCGAGATTCATCATGCTGTCGATGTAGGACTTCGGCACGCGCGCAACCACCCGTTTCCCGACAAGAGCCATTTCTGTTCGGATAGAATCGGAACGGCGCTCTGGATTCTCATTTTAACGCGTTTTCTTTACGCGAACCGATACCCCTTCGCTCGAAAACGCTCTGCTCTCAGGTCAGCGGATTATAGACCGGCCCGCGCTTCGCGGCCTGCAAGGCATTGGTCAACGCGCTGGCGAAGCTCGATTTCTCGTCGGGTCCGAGAAACTGCGCGATGGCGAGGCTGCGACCGCGTGACACCAGACACAGCCGCTCAATGCCGTATTCGGCGTGCACCGTCTTATCGAGCCGCACCCACAGCGGGTTGAACACCCATTCGGTCGCCGCGCCGCGATAATCTGTCTTGCGAACGCGCAGTTCGGACGCCGTGATGGAAATCTCCTCGGTCGCCTTGGCGTCGCGGAAATTGATCCGGAACGCCCAGTAGATCGCCAGCACGTCGAGCAGGAAGAAAGCGAGCACTGGCCACGCGCCCTTGAACAGGAAGATCATGCCGGCGGTGAAGTTGAGCACGCTGATAACGGCCATCAGCACCGCGAAACTCTTTCGGCTCAACGACCGATGCGGCACCAGCAGGGCCGAAAACAATTCCGGCTCCTGCGGGATGACATCGTCAAAGTCGTTGCCTGCGGTCATGGCCTGTCATTATACCCGATCATGGCCAAAAGCATCCACCGATCCGCGACGGGATCGACATCGAAAGCCGCCGGATCGGCTGCAAAACGCGCCGGGATTCTTGCGGCAAAGCCGCGGCGAAACAATGGCGCGAAATCCCCGTTTGCGGCGGGGACGAAAGCCGTTCGGAAAGCCGCCAAAAAGCGCATAGCCACTCCCAAGCTCAAATCCAAGCCTTGGACCGCCGCCGAGGTCCATGAGGCCTTCCGCCGGTTTCGGGAAGCCAACCCGGAGCCCAGGGGCGAGCTGGAGCACCTCAACCCGTTCACCCTGCTGGTGGCGGTGGTGCTGTCGGCGCAGGCGACCGATGCCGGGGTCAACAAGGCAACGCGAGAACTGTTCCCGATCGCGGACACGCCGGCGAAGATGCTGGCGCTCGGCGAGGAGCGGCTGCGCGACTACATCAAGACCATCGGGCTCTACCGCACCAAGGCCAAGAATGTCATCGCGCTGTCGGAGAAACTGATCAGTGAGTTCGGCGGCAAGGTGCCGCATACCCGCGCAGAGATCGAGTCGCTGCCGGGCGCCGGGCGCAAGACGGCCAACGTCGTGCTCAACATGGCGTTCGGCCAGCCGACCATGGCGGTGGATACCCATGTGTTTCGCGTCGGCAACCGCACCGGCATGGCGCCGGGCAAGACGCCGCTGGAGGTGGAGCAGAATCTCGAGCGGGTGATTCCACCGGAGTTCATGCTGCACGCGCATCACTGGCTGATCCTGCACGGCCGCTACACCTGCCTCGCCCGCAAGCCGCGCTGCGAGGTCTGCCTGATCAATGATCTGTGCAGGTGGCCGGAGAAGACGGTGTAGCGGTTACACCGTCGGCACGCTGGTCTTTCGTGTCGGTTCGATCAGCTCCGGCCTCGGGCCGCTCAGTTGTTTGTGGAGATGCACCATCAGCGCCATGGCGAAGACGGGCGTGGCGAAGTTGACGATGGGGATCGAGACGAAGGCGGCGATGATCAGGCCGGCGGTGAAGATCGTGCCGGCGTAATGGCGACGCATCGCCTTGGCTTCGTCGACGGGGCGAAAACGCAGCGCGGCGAATTCGAAATATTGCCGGCCGAGCAGCCAGGCGGTAGCGATGAAGAAGGCGACGAAGCCGAGGCCCGCGAACAGCGCGAACGGCAGCGCGATCAGATAGACCAGCAGCGTCAGCCCGGCGAACTTGATGCCCTCGCTGATGGCGAGCCCGTAAGGCAGCGCGGTGCCGACGCGCTCCGCCGGATAGTGCTCGCGCTCGACGATGTCGGCGACGTCGTCGACGAACACGCTCGCCACCAGCGAGGTGATCGCGGGCATGAGAAAGATGGCGCCGAACACGATGCCGAAGCCGGCGATGATCGACACCATCCACGACAGCACGTTGAGCGGCGTGTGATAGTCGGGGCCGAGCGTTGCTTCCGCCCACACCATGCCGGAGGTGGCGAGCCAGCTCAGCAGCCGTTGCAGCGCGACCGCCAGTACCACGATGAGAATCAATGCGAGCCCGATCGAACGCCACAGGATGGCGCGCATCGGCGGCGACAGGATCTGCGTCAGCGCCTTGGCGGTGGCGTCGAGCATGGCGGCGGTGTCCTCTGCAAAACGAATGCAGAGGTAGAGATGCGCATTGCGTTAGGCAAGAGCGTGTCCCGGATGCGATGCGGCGCAAGCGTCAGCGCCGTGCCACTTCGCTGATCCGGGACCGTCGCGGACGATGCCGTTGGAACGGCCCCGGTTCTGCGGCGCGCCTTACACCACGCCCATCGCCTGCATCGCCTCCGCGACGCGGATGAAGCCGGCGACGTTGGCGCCGAGCACGTAGTTGCCCGGTGCGCCGTATTCCTCCGCGGTCTGCGCGCAGGTGTCGTGGATGTTGTGCATGATGGTCGCCAGCCGCTCCTCGGTGGCCTCGAAGGTCCACGAGTCGCGCGAGGCGTTCTGCTGCATTTCCAGCGCGCTGGTGGCGACGCCGCCGGCGTTCGCCGCCTTGCCGGGGCCGAACAGCACCTTGGCTTGCAGGAAGGCGTGCACCGCTTCCGGGGTGCACGGCATGTTGGCGCCTTCGCCCACCGCGATCACGCCGTTCTTGATCAGCGTCGCGGCATCGGTGCCGTTGAGTTCGTTCTGGGTGGCGGACGGCATCGCGATGTCGGCCGGCACTTCCCAGAGGCGGCCGCCGGGAATGAACTTGGCGCCGTTGCCGCGCGCCTTGGCGTAATCGGCGACGCGGCCGCGGCGCTTCTCCTTGATCTCCTTCAGGAGGTCGAGGTCGATGCCCTTCTCGTCCACCACGTAGCCGTTGGAATCCGAGCAGGCGATCACCTTGCCGCCGAACTCCGCCACCTTCTCCATGGTGTAGATGGCGACGTTGCCGGCGCCGGAGACCAGCACCTTCTTGCCGTCAAAGCCCTGCTTGCGGGTGCCGAGCATGCGCTCGACGAAATACGACGCGCCGTAGCCGGTGGCCTCGGTGCGCACCCGCGAGCCGCCCCAGGTCAGGCCCTTGCCGGTGAGCACGCCGGACTCGTAGCGGTTGGTGATGCGCTTGTACTGGCCGAACATGTAGCCGATCTCGCGCTGGCCGACGCCGATGTCGCCCGCCGGCACGTCGGTGTATTCGCCGAGGTGGCGGTGCAGCTCCAGCATGAAGGACTGGCAGAAGCGCATGATCTCGCGCTCAGAGCGACCCTTGGGATCGAAGTCCGAGCCGCCCTTGCCGCCGCCGATCGGCATGCCGGTCAGCGCGTTCTTGAAGGTCTGCTCGAAGCCGAGGAACTTGATGGTGCCGAGATAGACGCTTGGGTGAAAGCGCAAACCGCCCTTGTAGGGGCCGAGCGCCGAGTTGAACTGGACGCGGAAGCCGCGGTTGATGCGGACATTGCCGTTGTCGTCGATCCACGGCACGCGGAAGATGATCTGCCGCTCCGGCTCGCAGATGCGCTCGATCAGCGCCGCCTCGGCGTAACCCGGATGCTTGGCGACCACCGCGCCGAGGCTGTCCAGCACCTCGCGGACCGCCTGGTGAAACTCGTTTTCACCCGGGTTGCGTTGCAACACTTCATTGAAAATCGGTTCGAGCTTTTCGTCGAGCATGAAGCACCCCCAAACACTGGTTATGGTTGAAGCAGGCCGAAGGCACAGCCCGCCCCGCTTGCCACAGGGGTATGAAAGGCTCCACGCGATCCGACATTGGCGGTTCGCATCCAGCATTTGCATCCCGTCGCGGCGGGCGCTTTGCAAATGCTGGAAGCAAAGAACCACCAGCAAATATAACCTGCTAGTGAAGCTTGGGATTTGACATTCGCCTCGCGACATTGCCGCGAGCGGGCTGGCGAATGTCAAATCCGCTTCACTAGACGTCCGTTTACAAGACCGCTGCCTGTTTTTCAAACGAACCTTGGTTGGAAATTATGCAGACTGCGACAATTTCGCGCAGGCGATCGTCGTCGATCGAACGCCATGCTTCTCGTCATCGCAAAACGTCTCAATATCCCCGGCGTCGTCCCCGCGCAGGCGGGGATCCAGAACCCCTGGATTCGTTGTACTTTCCGGCTTTGCCACGAGCGATGCATGCCTTCCGCATCACTGGCGACACGGCGTCCGGGTCCCGCCTGCGCGGGGACGACGTTGCAATGATCTTGCGCTCAAATGCTCATTTCTTCAGCAACTTCGCGCGGCGACGGCGCACCAGCCGTTTCAGGAGCGAGCGGCGGCGCTTCCAGGGCCCCTTCGAGCTCCCGTCCAGCAGCGCCTGGAAAGGGATCGAGAGCGCCCGCCCCCTCCGCGAGCGGCTTCTGCCTGTCGGCCCAATGCAGCGCGGTGTAGTCGAAGCCGAGTTCGATGGTCGGCTTCACCACCTGGAAATACGGCGAGATGTCGAAGTCGCGCGGCATGTAGAGCGAGGAATCGCGGATGTGCAGGATCTCGCGCCGCGCCTGCCGGCTCTTGGTGCGCGTCACCTTCGGCAGGATCGGATAGCGCACCGCCTCGAAGGCCTGCGCGATCAGCGCCGAGCAGATGATCTTGGTCGGGTCGCCGGAGCCGAGTGCGATCATGCGTCGTCGAAAACGCTGCGGGATCGGCATCGGAAACAGATAGCGCGCCAGATCGACGATGTTCTTGGTGTCGTAGCCGAAGCCGATGCGGTTGATGGCATAGCGGCACACCGTATAGCGATCCTCATAGGACAACCCGACCGGGCGGCACAGCCTGGTGTGATACGGAAAATATTTCGACAGCGGCGCCGAGGTGACGCCTTCGCCGACATTGGCCTCGATCAGCACATGCGGTTCGCCGTCGGGCTCCACCGCGCCGTCGATCGGCCCGACATAGAGCGCGGCATGCGACCATGTCGATTGCGTCAGATACTTGATGATGCCCGAGATGCGGTTGTTGCCTTCGACCAGCAGCACATCGCCCGGCATGACGATGTCGCGCAGCCGATCCGGATCGCTGGGCGTGAAGGGTTCATATCCCGGCACCTCTTTCTGGAGGTAGCCGGCAATCACTTTGCCGACGGCATCGAGCACAAAGCCCATGAGGTTCTCCCCGCGCGGTTCGTTCTGACCGCTTTGTTGTCTTTCAATTATGGTGGGAAGCCATTGCAATTTGGTTCATGCTCGCGGCGGCGGGATCATGATTGATTCACCATGGCGGTTGCCGCACATCAATGGATGCGGCAACTTACTCGCGCGTTCCCGAAATCGTTCAGGTTTCGGCAACTACACCATTAGAAAAGCTCCGATTCAGAAATGCAGACATGACGATCTCGCGGCGCACAGTGTTGACGGCCCCTGTGGCATTCGCCGCTCTGCCATTGGCGCGCATCATGGCCGCGCCATTGCCGCGCGAGGTTGACATTGTCGTGATCGGCGCCGGCGCGGCCGGCATCGCGGCGGCACGGCGCATCAAAGCGGCCGGGCGCAGCGTCGTGGTGATCGAGGCGGCGCCGCGGATCGGCGGGCGTTGCCGTACCGATCCCGCGCTGTTCGGCGTGCCGTTCGATCGCGGCGCGCGCGCGCTCTACAATCCCGATGGTAATCCGCTGGTAAAGCTGGCGCGCGGCAACGGCTTCGATGTCGCACCGGCCACTGCGGGCCAGAAGATCCGCATCGGCCGGCGCAACGCGCGCGCGGGCGAAGCGGAGGATTTTCTCGCCGCGCTGGTGCGCGCCAACCACGCCATCGACGAGGCCGCGCGCGGCAAGGCCGATGTCGCCTGCGCGGCGGCGTTGCCGAACGATCTCGGCGATTGGGCATCGACGGTGGAGTTCGTGCTCGGCGCCAGCAGCACCGGTAAGGACCTGCGCGATCTCTCGGCGATGGATCGCGCGCGCTTGCAGGAGCGCAGCGCCGCCATCGTCTGCCGGCAGGGGCTGGGCGCGCTGCTGGCAAAACTCGGCGAGGGCATTGCGGTCGCGCTCGGCACGCCGGCGACGCGTGTGGCCTGGAGCAATCGCGATGTCGCGGTGGATACGCCGGCCGGAAAGATTGTCGCGCGCGCAGCGATCGTCACTGTGTCGACGCATGTGCTGACCTCGGGCCGCATCGCCTTCACACCCGATTTGCCGAAACGTCAGCTCGACGCGGCGTCGGGCCTCGGACTCGGCAGCTACGATCGCATCGCGTTGCAGATGCCGGGCAACCCGCTCGGGCTCGGCCGCGATGAAAACGTGATCGAGCGCAGCAAGGACGCGCGCACCGCGCTCCTGGTCGCCAACGTCGGCGGCTCGTCGCTGTGCACCGTCGACGTCGCGGGAAAGTTCGGCGCGGATCTGTCGGCGCAGGGCGAGGATGTCATGGTGGCGTTCGCGCGCGAATGGCTCGGCGGATTGTTCGGCAGCGATGCGGTGGCGAAGATCGAGCGCAGTCTTGCGACGCGCTGGAACGCGGACGCCCTGATCGGCGGCGCGATGTCGGCGGCCGCGCCGGGCGCGGCGGGCGGGCGCAAACTTCTCGGCGAGCCGTTCGGCAACGTCGTCATCGCCGGCGAAGCGACGCATGAGACGCTGTACGGCACCGTCGAGGGCGCATGGGAGAGCGGCGCCGCCGCCGCCGATGCCGCATTGAAAAAAATCGGCCCCGCCAAACCGCCCCCGCCGCAGAAAAGGCCGCGCGCAAAGAAGCGGCACGCGCGCTGACGTTTCCATTCGTCATTGCGAGCGAAGCGAAGCAATCCAGAAAGCCGCGAAGTAAAGACTGGATTGCTTCGGAGCTTACGCTCCTCGTAATGACGGTACGAGAGGCTCATCGTCATCGCCGTGACAAGCACGGGCATGACGCTGTGCCACATGGAAGGCGCAGCCGTCACTCTAGGTATTTGGACCCGGTGCACGCGCAACAAGAACAGCGTCGTCCCCGCGCAAGCGGGGACCCATACGCGCCGTGTCGTTGCGGTGGTATGCGGCGATCGTTGCGCGGCTGCTCTTGAAGCGAGAGGCCAGGGGTTATGGGTCCCTGCCTTCGCAGAGACGACAGGAAACTAAACCGGCAGCGGCAGCGTGACTTCCATCAAATCCTTCGCCACCACCATCTTTCCGGTGAAATGCTTCTTCACGTCGGCGAGCCATTGCTCGTCGGTGATCGAGTCGTTATCGCCCGGCACCAGATGGCTGAGCACCAGCAGCTTCGGCTGTGCGATGGCGGCGATGCGTCCGATGTCTTCGGTGGTGGTGTGGCTTGCCAGCAGATGCTTGCGCAGCGTCGCGCCGTTGGTGACCTTCTTCATGATGCCGTCGATGCCGGGCACGTAAAGCGCCTCATGCACCAGCACGTCGGCGCCCTTGGCGAACTCGGCGAGTTTCGGATTGTAGGCGGTGTCGCTGGAGAACACGATGACGCCGTCCGGCGTCTCGAACTTGTAGGCAAAGTTGTCGACGATCGGAGGATGCGGCGTGCGGAACGCGGTGACGGTGACGTCGTCGGTCTTGAACACCACGCCGTCGGCGTCGATGTCTTTCGCGATCAAAAGCTTGCGCAGATCGGGACGGCCTTCGTCGGCGATGCGCGTGTCGATGTCGAACTTGTTGACTTCCCAATACGCCTTGGTCATCGCCTCGGTGCCGTTGGGGCCGAAGGCATGGATCGGCGTCTTCAGGCCGGTGGCCCAGGCGTTGTAGGCGAGGTTGCCGTAATCGAGATCGTGATCGGAATGCAGGTGGCTGAGCAGGATGTACTTGATCGATTGCAGCGGCACTTTCGCCGCGACCAGTTGATGGCTGACGCCCGCGCCGCAATCGAGCACGATCGGCGTATCGTTGACCATGATCAGGTTGGCGGGATTGGACCGGCCGAGCCCGATGCGCGGCCCGCCCTTGGTGCCGAGGAACACGATGCGCGTGCGCGCCTTCGCGGGCGTCTGCGCGACCGCGCCGGCCATTCGCGTCAATGACGCAAGACCGCCGAGCGCGGACAGCTTCAACAGATCGCGGCGATGCAGCATGGGGAGCCTCCTGTCGAACACGGATGGGCGAGGCTAGTCCCGCATGCGCCTGTGGCGCAAGTTACGATCGTCAGCGCAAGAGCCCGTCGAACAGCGGCAGGCTGATGAGCGCGGAGGCGGCGATCAGCGCATAGCAGACGCGGCGGAACGTTAAGTCGCTGGCGAGGCCAAACATGTGCGAGCCGATCCACAGCCCGATGCCGAACACCGGCCCGGCGATGAAAGCGAGGCCGATCACCGTGCGCGTGAAAAGCCCGCCCCACAGATAGCTCGCGAGGATGATGACGTCCGACACCGCGAAATACAGGATCAGGCTGGCGCGCGTCACCGCCGCCGTGGTGGCGTCGCGCAGCCAGTACAGCACCACCGGCGGGCCGCCGACCTGCGCCACGCCGCCGAAGAAGCCGGCGAGCGCGCCGACCAGCGTTGTCGCGGGCTTAGTCGGCGGACGCGGATAGCGCCACCCAGCCATCATCAGGATCAGCAGCGGCATGATCAGCGCGACGATCATCCAGCGCACCGCAAGCGGATCGGCATGGATCAGAAACAGCGTGCCGAGCGGAACGCCGACCAGCGCGCCGATCGCCATCAGCATCACCTCGCGGCGATTGGCGATACGCGCCGCGCCGGGCACCAGGCTGGCGGCGGCGATCATCTCGACGATCAAGAGCAGGGGCGAGGCGACCTGCGCGCCGATCGCCGCGCTCGCGAGCGGCATGAAGATCAGCGCCGAGCCGAAGCCGGAGAAGCCACGCGCGAGACCGGCGACGAACGCGGTGACGGCAAGGACGGCGATGGCCGCGAAGCTGAAGCCGTCAAGGCCGGGAAGGATCATGCATGGCCTGCGATGGATCGAGCCGAAACGACGGACGACTGAAAAGTGATCGAAGCAATCGACGGCGCGGACATGGGTTGGGCTTGAAAGCCATGACGGGGAGGGCGCGTCGGCGCCTATCCCCGCAGCGTGCCGCCGGTTTTCTTTGTCACTTCCGCGACGATCTTCGCGGCGATGGCGTCGATTTCCTGATCGGTCAGGGTCTTCTCGCGCGGTTGGATCGTCACCGCGATCGCCACCGATTTCTTGTCGGGATCGATGCCCTTGCCTTCATAGACGTCGAACACGGTGACGCCAGTGACGAGCTTCTTGTCGGCGGCCTGCGCGGCGCGGACGATGTCGGCCGCTTTTACGCTGCGCGCGACGATGAAGGCGAAATCGCGCTCGACCGGCTGGAATACCGGCAGATCGAGTTGCGGTTTGGCGCGCGTCGCCTTGGCCTTGCCTTCCGGAATACGGTCGAGGATCACCTCGAACGCCATCACCGGGCCGTCGGCGCGGAGCGCCTCCAGCGCGCGCGGATGCAACTCGCCGAAATAGCCGAGCACGTTCTGCGGCCCCATCTGGATCGCGGCGGAGCGGCCGGGATGCAGCCACGCCGGAAACGTATCGCCACCGCCGGGCGCGATCTGCAGCGCCTGCACCGAGGCGCCGGCCGCCGCCAGCACCGCGAAGGCATCGGCCTTGGCGTCGAACGCATTGGCTTGCGCCGCGCCGGTCCAGCTTCGACCCAAGCCTTGCGACGACGCGAAGCCGCGCCGCACGCCGCTCGCGGCCGTGAACTGATCCTGCGGGCGGTCGCCTCTAAAAATCTGCCCGACCTCGAACAGCGCGACGTCATCCGAGCCGCGATCGTGATTGGCCTGCGCCGCCGCAATCAATCCCGGCAGCAGCGAGGGCCGCATGTCGGAAAGATCGGCGGCAATCGGATTGGCGAGTGCAAGCGCCGCGCCGCCGCCGCCGAACAGTTCGGCGTGCGGCTTTGCGATGAACGACCACGTCACCGCTTCCACCATGCCGCGCGCGGCGAGCGCGCGCTTGGCGCGGCGGGTGCGCGATTGCAGCGTGGTCAGCACCGGCTTGAGCGGATTGTCGCCGCGCGGGAACGGCGTCATCGGCACCTTGTCGACACCGACGATACGCACGATCTCCTCGACGATGTCGGCCTTGCCGTGCACGTCGGTGCGCCACGACGGCACCGCGATCTTCACCACCGGGCCGTTGCCGGCCACCATGAAGCCGAGCCGTTGCAGAATGCCGCGCGCTTCCGGCAGCGGCACCTCGATGCCGGCGAGGCGTTTCAGTTCGGACAGCGGATAGTCGATGACGCGATCGTCGGGGAAGGCCTTGCCGACCACGACGTTGTCGGACGGCGTGCCGCCGCACAACTCCATCACCATTTTCGTCGCGAGTTCGAGCCCCGGCACCATGAAGGCCGGATCGACGCCGCGCTCGAAGCGATAGCGCGCGTCGGAATTGATGCCGAGCTTGCGGCCGGTCTGCGCGATGTTGATCTCGTTCCACAGCGCCGATTCGATCAGTACGTCGGTGGTGTTTTCATCGCAGCCCGATGCCTCACCGCCCATGATGCCGGCGAGCGATTCGACACCGTGATCGTCGGCGATAACGCAGATCGACGGGTCGAGCTTGTAGGTCTTGCCGTCGAGCGCCAGCAGTTCCTCGCCGTCGCGCGCGTGGCGCACGGTGAGATTGCCCTTCACTTTCTTCGCGTCGAACACATGCAGCGGCCGGGCGCGGTCGTAGGTCATGAAGTTGGTGATGTCGACCAGCGCGTTGATCGGGCGCAGGCCGATCGCAGTCAGGCGCTGTTGCAGCCATTCCGGCGACGGGCCGTTCTTGACGCCGCGCACGAGACGCAACGCGAAGCCGGGACAGAGCGTTGCGTCTTCTACCGTCACCTGCACGGGACAGGGGAATTCACCCTTGACCGGCTTGATGCCGGGGTCCTTCAGCTTGCCCATGTCGGCGGCGGCGAGATCGCGCGCGATGCCGTGGACGCCGGTGGCGTCCTGCCGGTTCGGCGTCAGGTTGATCTCGATCACCGGATCGCCGAGCTTCGCCCATTCGACATAGGACGTGCCGATCGGCGCATCGACTGGGAGTTCGACGATGCCGCTGTGGTCGTCGGATATCTCGATCTCCGCGCCGGAGATCAGCATGCCGCGCGATTCGACGCCGCGAATTGAGCCGACGCTGAGCGTGATGTTCTTGCCGGGAATGAAAGTGCCGGGCGGGCCGAAGATGGTGACGAGGCCGTCGCGCGCATTCGGCGCGCCGCACACCACTTGCACCGGCGCACCGCCGTCGCCGATATCGACCATGCACACGCGCAGCCGATCCGCGTTCGGATGCTGCACGGCGGAGATCACGCGCGCGATGCGGATCGGCTTGAGCTGCTCGGCCTTGTTCTCGATGTGCTCGACCTCGAGCCCGATCATGGTGAGCTTGTCGGCGAGTTTTTCGAGCGGCTCGTCGGTCTCGAGATGATCCTTCAGCCAGGAGAGGGTGAATTTCATTGGTCTGTACCTTCGTCCGGCAAAGTTTGCAGAGTCGCTGGAATGCCCCCACCCCCGCCCTCCCCCGCAAGCGGGAGAGGGGGCGGGTTATGCCAGTCCGATCTGTCTTGTGCGTCACTCGTGCCGGTCATTGAAACTTACGTTTTTCGGTTGTTCGGCGCAGCCATCGCCGCGATGTCTGCCTGCTCCCTCTCCCGCTTGCGGGGGAGGGTCGGGGAGGGGGCGCTTGTTTCGACGGCGGCGGCAATTGTTTGCAGAACGCCGGAGCGATTTGCGAGAACGTCGCGATTACTGAAGCGCAGGACGCGAAACCCCTGGTTCTCGATGTAGGCGGTGCGCCGCGCATCGCGCGTTTCGCCCGCATCGGAGAAATGCTGGCCGCCATCGATCTCGATCACGAGCTTTGCGGCGAGACAAACGAAATCGGCGACGAAGGGGCCGATCGGGAATTGGCGGCGAAAGCCCAGACCGTTGAGACGATGGCCGCGCAGCATCGCCCACATGGTGCGTTCGGCATCGGTGAGATTCTTTCGGAGCGCGCGGGCGCGGCTGCGTTGTTTCGACGTGACTTGCCATGACGGCTTTTGCTCGTCGTCCATCTTTGGGCCCCCACCCCAGCCCTCCCCCGCAAGCGGGAGAGGGAGCGCGCCTCGTTGTTTGGTGAGGTCGATGCTAACATGAGAGAGCATCAATGTTGGACGGTAAGGCAGGGCGCTTGCGGCAAAGAAAGTCTGTCCCCTCTCCCGCTTGCGGGGGAGGGCTGGGGAGGGGGCGCCGGCCTTCGCAACCGGATTGACGCCCGCAACCCTCACGAACTCAATCCCCCCGCAAGCGTCGGGATGTCGAGCGGTTTGAAGCCGTAGTGGTTGAGCCAGCGGACGTCGCCCTCGAACAGTTGGCGCAGGTCGGCGATGCCGTATTTCAGCATCGCGATGCGATCGATGCCCATGCCCCAGGCAAAGCCCTGATAGACGTCGGGATCGATGTCGCAGGCGCGCAGCACGTTGGGATGCACCATGCCGCAGCCGAGAATCTCCAGCCAGTCCTCGCCTTCGC